>Ga0194128_10000098_pt1 | contig 145679 bp, 139 predicted proteins | sample TA2KigCa65mmetaG_FD_148650 | JGI IMG/M metagenome (GOLD analysis project Ga0194128, IMG submission 148650) | Freshwater microbial communities from Lake Tanganyika, Tanzania - TA2015037 Kigoma Deep Cast 65m | ecosystem: Environmental > Aquatic > Freshwater > Lake | place: Tanzania: Lake...
CCACCGTGGGCAATGCGTTCGACAAGCTCGAGCCGCTGGGCGTCACGCTGTGCTTCGGCGAGACCACCGAGATCACGGGTGGCGAGCAGATCGTGGCGGATCGTTGCGCGACGCAGGAGGTGCGCGACCGCTTCATGTCCATGTTCAACCGCTATCAGGAAGTGGTCGAGCGGCACAAGACCGACGACCTCTCGGAGTCGCAGCCCACCAAAGGCAACATCGCCGGCGGGCTCACCACGATCGAGGAAAAGGCGCTCGGCAACATCCAGAAAATCGGCAAGAAGTGCAAGGTGATCGGCGTACTCGACAAGGCGGAGACCCCGACCGCGCCCGGCCTGTGGTTCATGGATTCCTCCTCCGCCGCCGCCGAGATGGTGACGCTGTGCGCGGCCTCCGGCTTCGTCGTCCACTTCTTCCCCACGGGGCAGGGCAACGTGATCGGCAACCCGATCCTGCCGGTGATCAAGTTGACGGCCAATCCGCGCACCGCCCGCACGATGGGCGAGCACGTCGATCTCGACGTGTCCGGACTGCTGCAGCGGGAGAAGAACATGGACCAGTGCGGCGACGAGCTGCTCGAGGCGATGATGCGCACGTGCAACGGCCGGCTCACCTGCGCCGAAGCGCTCGGGCACCGCGAGTTCGTGCTGACACGCCTCTACGAAAGTGCCTGAGGCAAGCGGCGCGCGGTGGCGCACGCGGTTGCGCCACTCTTGCGCCGAAAAGACATGGCTGCGCTGAGAGGTGCCGACCTGCTCGCGCGCGCGCTGGCGGCCGCCGGCGTGCGAAATCTCTTTTCCCTGTCCGGCAATCACGTGATGCCGGTCTACGACGCGGCACTCGATGCGCGGTTAAGGATCATCCATACCCGGCACGAGGGCGCCGCAGTGCACATGGCGGATGCGTGGGCGCGGCTCACCGGCGAGCCGGGTATCGTGCTCCTGACGGGCGGACCCGGCCATGCCAACGGCGTCGGCGCGCTCTACACGGCGCTCGCCGCGGATTCGCCGGTGGTCATGCTCTCCGGGCATGCGCCGCTCGCCGAGCTCGGCCTCGGATCATTCCAGGAAATGCGCCAGGCGGACATGGCGGCCCCGGTGGCCAAGGCGTCGTGGACGGCGAAGAGTGCCGCGGCGCTCGGCGAGGATATGGCTAGCGCCATACGTGTCGCGACATCAGGCCGTCCGGGTCCGGTGCACGTGAGCCTTCCGTTCGATCTGCTCGAGGCCAGGCTGGCGGATGGCGCGGGCGCATTGCCTCCGTCAACCGCCTTCCGGGCGCAACCCGTTGCGCTCGCAGGCGATGCCGCCGACGCGGTGCTCGCCGCGCTGAAGCGCGCGCGCCGCCCGCTGGTGCTGACCGGTCCGCAGCTTGCAAACGCGAACGGGCGCGAGCTGCGCGAGCGCCTCGCCGCCGCCATCGCGGCCCCCGTCCTGTGCATGGAAAGCCCGCGCGGCGTGAATGATCCTGCGCTCGGGGCCTTCGCCGAAGTCCTGGCGCAGGCCGATTTCATCCTGCTTCTCGGCAAGCAACCCGATTTCACTCTGCGCTTTGCGCAAGCTCCCGCGGTCGCTCCGGGTTGCCGTTTCGCCGTCATCGATCCCGATGCGGAGGCGCTCGCGCGAGCGCAGCGCACGCTGGGCGATCCGCAGCGCGTCGCGCTCGCGGTCGCCGCCGATACCATTGCTGCCGCGCAAACCCTGGCCAGGCGTGCAGCCGGCGCGGGCCCGAAGCATGGCGAATGGGCGCGCGAAGTGGACGCCGCAGTGCGCTTCCGGCCGGAAGCCTGGAACAAGCTCGCCGCGGGCAGCACGGGTCCTGCGCACCCGGTCGCCGTGGGACGCGCGGTGCAGCAGCTCATCGACCGATCGCGCGACGCCGTGCTGGTTTCCGACGGCGGGGAGTTCGGGCAATGGGCGCAGGCGTGCGTGCACGCGCCCTCGCGCGTGATCAACGGCCAGGGCGGCTCGATCGGCAGCGCACTGCCGTTTGCGCTCGCCGCACGCATGGCGCGCCCGGATGCAACGGTGGTGGCGATGAGCGGCGACGGCGCCTTCGGATTTCACCTGGCCGAATTCGACACGGCGGTGCGCGAGAATCTCGATTTCGTCGCGGTCGTCGGCAACGACGCGTGCTGGAATGCGGAGCACCAGATCCAGCTGCGCAACTACGGCCCCGGCCGGGCGCACGGCTGCGAGCTGCTGCCCACCCGCTACGACCAGGTCGCGGCCGGGCTCGGCGCACACGGCGAATTCGTGCCACACGCCGCCGACCTGACCGCCGCGCTCGAGCGTGCGCGCACATCGGGGCGCCCCGCTTGCGTGAACGTGCTCACCGAGCGCGTCGCGGCGCCGATCGTGGCGCGCGGCTCCGCCGCGGCCGCTGCCCCGGCGCATTGAGTAACGCGAGCATGAGCACGCTCCACGTTCGGATCTGGCGCGGCGGGGAAGAGGGAAGTTTCCAGGCATTCGACGTGCCGCGGCTGGAGAGCCAGACGGTGCTCGACGTCGTCACTTACATTCAGCGCAGCCTCGACCCCACGCTCTCCTACCGCTTTGCCTGCCGAGTCGGAATGTGCGGCTCGTGCGCGATGACGGTGAACGGCCGCGCGCGCTGGACTTGCCGCACGCACGTCGCGAAGGTCGCCACCGGCGGCTTGCTCGAGCTCGCGCCCCTCGCCAACCTGCCCGTCATCAAGGACCTGGTTGCCGACATGACGCCCTTCTTCGACAAATGGGCGCGCGCGCGCGGCCGGTTCCAGGGCACGCGCACGCGCAAGGACGATTTCGCGCGGGTTTCCCCGGATACGGAGCAGCGCCGGCTCGCGGATGCGGGGATCGAATGCATCGGGTGCGGCGTGTGCTACAGCTCGTGCGACGTGGTCGCATGGAACCCCGATTACCTCGGCCCCGCGGCGCTGAACCGCGCGTGGACGCTGCTGAATGACGTGCGCGACGCGGACGGGCGGGCGCGCCTCGCGGCGGTCGCCGGGGACGCGGGATGCCACGCGTGTCACACGCACATGAATTGCACCGAGCGCTGCCCCAAGGGCCTCGCTCCGACCGCCTCGATCGCGGGGCTCAAGCGCGCCACCGCGCTCGCCGCGTTGCGCGGCGAGCTCGCGGTAACGGAGTGACGGAGTGACGAGTGACGAGTGACGGAGAGCTCAGCGTCCGCGCGCAGGTTCTGCTGTGGACGGCGCAGCGGGCGAGCGCGGCGGTTCTGGCCGCGTGCGTGCTCGTGCATCTGCTCACCATGATCTACGCCGTGCAGGGTGGGCTCACCGCCGCGGAGATCCTCTCGCGCACCCGGGGCAGCGTGGGCTGGGCCGCGTTCTACGCGCTGTTCGTGGCGGCGGTTGCGATCCACGCGCCGATCGGTCTGCGCACGGTGCTTTCGGAGACGTTCCAGTGGCGCGGGCGGGCGCTGGAGGCGACCGTGCTGATGATCGGCATCGTGCTCGCGGTTCTCGGCTTTCGCGCCGTCTACGCCGTCTTCATTTGAAACCGCCGATGAACGCCGATGAACGCGGATGGAAACCGGTCATGGGGAATGGGTAATGCGCAGAAGGATCACCCGGACTTTCCCGATCGATCCGGTGGTTTCGCGATTCACGATTCACGATTCACGTTTCACGAAGGCGATCGGTGTGTATCGGCGTTCATCGGCGATTGCAGCTGACATATGAGAAGCGACTTCCGCGCACGCAACCACCCCGCGTACTGGGCGTTCATCATGCACCGGATCTCGGGTGTGGGGCTCGCAGCCTTCCTGCCGGTGCATTTCTGGGCGCTGGGCCAGGCGCTGCAGGGCGAGGCCGCGCTCGACGCCTTCCTGCGCTGGAGCGAGCAGCCGCTGGTGAAGCTCTCCGAGATCGTGCTGGTGCTGCTCCTGTCGGCGCACATGGCGGGCGGGGCGCGCCTGCTCGCGCTGGAATTCCTGGCCTGGCGCGACTGGGAGAAGAGCCTGCTCGCGGCCGCTGCCGGCGTGAGCATCGCGGCGGCACTGGGTTTCGCGCTGAACCTGTTTTTTTGAGTCGATCCGGGCGGCGGCCGCATCGCAATCGTGAGGAACACATGAAACGCGCAGCACCTTTTTCCTTTGTCGAGCTGCCGCGGGCGCGCACCCAGCGCAAGCCACGCCGCTCGGGACTCACCATGATGGTCGACTTCGGGCTTCCGTACGGCCAGGCGCGGGACGTGGTGGAGATGGCGGGGCCCTACATCGATCTCGCAAAGATCGCGGTGGGCACTTCCCGCCTCTACGACACGGCGTACCTGCGCCGCAAGCTCGCCCTCTACAAGAAGAACCGCGTCCGCCCGTTCGTCGGAGGCCAGTTCCAGGAGTACGTGTACGCGACCTACGGGGCCGGTGCCCTGCGCCGGTTTCTCATCGAGGCGAAGCGGGTCGGCTTCGACGTGGTGGAGATTTCCGACAACTGCGTGCCGCTCTCGGACAAGGAGCGGCGCCAGCAGATCCGCCTCGCGTGCGATTGCGGTCTCGCCGTGTTCGGCGAGGTGGGCTCGAAGGACATGAAGAACGACGCGCGAGCACTGCTGCGCCAGGCCGAGACTTGCTTCGCGGCGGGCGCGGAGCTGGTGCTGGTGGAGGCGGCCGAGTTGATCGAGCGCGGCAGACCCAAGACGAAGCTCATCGCCGGACTGCGGCGTGGGATCGACATGTCGAGAGTGCTGATCGAGCTGCCGGGACCGTGGATCAAGGGCGTAACGCTCGCGGCGGCGGAGGACATGAAGAAATTCCTGGTCGAGGAATTCGGGCCCGACGTCAATCTCGCCAACGTCATGCCGCAGGACATCATGGAGACCGAAGCGTTGCGCGTGGGCCTGGGCGTGGTGGGTCCGAAGCTGAAGCGGCGCGGCGCGCGCGAATCATAACAACAACACACGAGGAGGCGCCGTGCCCCGCAGACCCAACTTTCTCATCATCCTGATCGACGACCTGCGCTACGATGAATTCGGCGCGGGCGGCCATCCGTACATGAAGACGCCGCACACGGACCGCATCGCGCACGAGGGCGCGCTGTTCGAGCGCGCGTTCCACACCACGCCGATCTGCTCGCCCAACCGCGCCTCGGTCGTGACCGGCCAGTACGCGAGCCGCCACGGCATCATCGACAATGTCGCGCGCGACGCCGCGAGCCACCGGCTCCCGAACTACCATCTCGAGCTGCAGCGCCTGGGCTACGAGACCGCCCACATCGGCAAGTGGCACATGGGCAACGACGGCAAGCCGCGGCCGGGCTACGACCAGTGGGTAAGCTACGACGGCCACGGGCGACTCTCCGACCCGCGTCTGAACGAGAACGGCGAGTACGTGCAGCACAGCGGCTACATCACCGACATCATGAACCGAATGGCGGTGGAGTTCGTCGAGAAGAAGCACGAGAAGCCGTGGTCGCTCTTCTTCGCGCACAAGGCCGTGCACCCGGATGCCGAGCAGGCCGGCGACGGCACTTTCGTCGTCAAGGACGGCGGCTACCTCGTCGCCGAGCGGCATCGTAACCTCTACAAGGGCCGCGTGTTCCCGAAGAGGCCCAACATGCTTACTGCGGCCGAGGTGGTCAAGCAGAAGCCGGCGTGGGCGGAAGCGTTCGAGCTGCGGCAGACGCCGCAGTCGAAGTCGATCCTCGAGGCGCTGCAGTCGGGCACGCAGGAGGAGATCCGGCGCCGTGCGTGCATGATGGCCGCGGTGGACGAGGGGGTGGGCATGTTGTTCGAGGCGCTCGAGCGCACCGGGCAGCTCGACGACACGTTCATCCTGTTCTTCGGCGACAACGGGTTCTTCTTCGGCGAGCACGGGCTGGGCCCGGACCGGCGCTTTGCGTACGAGGAGGGTATCCGCTCGCCGTTCGTCGCGCGCTACCCGAAGCGCATCAAGGCCGGCTCGCGATTGCGCGAGCTCGTCATCTGCCAGGACATCGCGCCCACGCTGATCGAGCTCGCGGGCGGGAAGCCGGGGCCGCAGATACAGGGACGCTCGTTGCTGCCGCTGCTCGCCGGCAAGCGCGCGGGCTGGCGCAAGTCCTTCCTCGTCGAGTACTGGTCGGAGAACGCGATGCCGTGGCTCGTCGGCATGACCTACAAGGCGGTGCGCACCGACCGCTACAAGTACATCCATTGGGTGAACCGCGGGCGCTCCGGCGAACTCGACGAGCTCTACGATCTCGACAAGGATCCGTACGAGATCCGTAACGTGATCCGGCGTCCCGCCTATCGTTCGCTGCGCAAGAAGCTCGAGCGCGAGTTGCGGGAGCTCGTGGCCGAGGCGTTGGGTTTGTAGAGCGCGGCTGCGCCTTGCCGCGCTAGCGACTATCGGGTAAGGTAGGTCCGAAGAAGGCCTTGATTCAAACCAACAATTAGGAGGAAGCCATGCGCGTTGCAAAGCTGTTACTTGCGGCAGCTGCGCTGCTCGTTGCGGCGGGCAGCTGGGCCCAGAGCTATCCCAACCGGCCGGTGCGCATCATCGTGCCGTTCGCACCCGGAGGCGCGACCGACATCGTCACCCGCGTGGTCGCCCAGCCGCTCACCGAAATGTGGGGCCAGAGCATCGTCGTGGACAACCGTGGGGGCGCCGGCGGCAACATCGGTGCCGATCTTGCGGCGAAAGCGACGCCGGATGGCTACACGCTGTTCATGCCGTCGGGCTCGGTGATGACGGCGAACCAGCACATGTACAAGAAGCTCGGTTACGACCCCGAGAAGGACTTCGTGCCGATCACCAACGTCGCGAGCGGCCCGCAGGTAGTCGCGGTCGCGAACGCGGTTGCAGCGAAGACGATCAAGGACCTGATCGCGCTTGCCAAGTCGAAGCCGGGCGCCGTCACGATCGGCTCGGCGGGCATCGGCACGCAGACGCATCTCGCCGCGGAGAACTTCCTCTACACGGCGCGCATCGACGCGACGCACGTGCCGTACAAGGGCGAGGGCCCGGCGCTCACCGATCTCGTCGGCGGGCAGATCCAGGTGCTCACGCCCAACCTCGCCGCCTCGATCGGCTTCATCAACCAGGGCCGGATCCGGGCGCTCGGCGTCACGAGCAGGCAGCGCACGCCACAGCTGCCGAACGTGCCGACGGTCGCGGAAACGCTGCCGGGCTTCGAGAACTTGGGCTGGTTCGGGCTCGTCGCTCCCGCCGGCACGCCGAAGGCGATACTCGACAAGATCTATGCCGACCTGGTCAAGGTGCTGCAGAGCGCCGACATCAAGCGGCGCTTCGATGAACTGGGGATGGTCCCGGTGGGCAATACGCCGGCCGCGTTCGGCAAGGCGATGAAGGAAGAATCCGCGCGCTGGGCGGTCATCATCCGGGAGCGCAAGCTCGCCATTAATTGACGGCAGGGCTGAGCATCGAGGATTGAGGACTGAGGACTGAGGATTGAGTGGGTCAAGCCGCCTGGCGCGGCCACCGGTGCGGGTTAGACATGAAAGTTGATCTGAAGAAGGTCGAGGACGCGGCGAAAGAGCTCTACATCCGCGCCCTCAAGATCCTGCCGCCCGACGTGAAGCAGGGCTTCGCCCGGCTCGACGCCGCGGAGAGCAACCCGCTCGCGAAGAAGGTCCTCGGCACCATGATCAGGAACATCTCGGTGGCGGAGGAAACCGACAACCTCACGTGCCAGGACACCGGGGTGCCGATCTACAACGTGACGATCGGGCGCAAGGTCGAGGTGGACGGCTGCGACCTCGAGGCGGCGATCACCCGCGGGTGCGCGCGGGCCACCAACGAGCATCCGCTGCGTTCCTCAGTGGTGCATCCGATCACGCGCGTGAACGACCACACTTCCTGCGGCATCCGGATTCCGGCGATACACGTCGGCTTTTCCGACCAGCCGGAGGAGCTGACCATACAGATGATCCCGAAGGGCAGCGGCTCGGAGAACAATTCCTGGCTGCGGATGGCGATTCCCGCCGAGGGGGTGGACGCGATCAAGGCGTTCGTGATCGATTGCGTGCTCGACGCCGGAGGCAAAACCTGTCCGCCGACCATCGTGGGCGTGGGCGTGGGCGGCAGCGCGGACCTGTGCATGTACCTCTCGAAGGTTGCGGCGACGCGCGCGCTCGGCACGCGCTGCGCGGATTCCGAGGGCGCGAAGCTCGAACAAGAGCTCACGCGCGCGGTGAACGATCTCGGCGTCGGGCCGCAGGGCCTGGGCGGGGACTCCACCGCGTTCGCGGTGCACGTGGAGCTCGCCGCGACACACATCACCATGAACCCGGTGGCGGTGAACATGCAGTGCCACGCCGCGCGCCGGGCATCGGCGACGTTCACGCCCAAGGGCGTGACCTACGGCTTCTGAAAAGCGTTAATCGTAAATCGTGAATCGCAAATCGTAAGGGAGGAGCACGATGTTTTTCTCGATTCACGTTTCACCATTCACCATTCACGGATTCTGAATGGCGCATCACGACATCAACATGCCGGTCACCGCGGAGCAGGTGCGCGAATGGCGCATCGGCGACACCGTCACGCTGAACGGCACGCTCTACGGCATCCGCGACGGAACCCACATCCACATGTTCGACCGCGGCCGCAAGACGCGCTTCGACATGAGCGGGCACGCCGTGATCCACACCGCTCCCAACGTCAGGAAGGTCGAGAAGTCCAAGGCGCACCCGACGGGCTATGCGCCGCTGTGTATCGGGACCACGACCAGCGCGCGCATGGAGCGCTTTTCGCGCCCGCTCATGGAGCAGTACGGCGTGCGCGTCATCATTGGCAAGGGCGGCCTCGCCGAGGGCTCGCTCTCCGCGTTCAAGGACTTGGGCGGCGCCTACCTCGCGATCGTCGGGGGCGCGGCGGCGCTCGAGACCACCTGGGTCGAGGCAATCGAGGACGTGGATCTCGACGACCTCAACCCCGAGTCGCTGTGGAAGTTCCGCGTGAAGGGCTTCGGCCCGCTGCTCGTGTCCATGGACAGCCGCGGCGGCAGCATCTACACGCAGGTCAACAAGGCCGCGCGCGAGAAGCGCGCCGCCGCGCTCGCCTCCCTCGGCGTCAAGAACAGCTGAACACAACCGCAGATAAACGCAGATAAACGCCGATACCTCCGCTGCCGGGCTCCGTAGGGCCTCATCTGCGTTCATCGGCGTTCATCGGCGGTTTCCAATGAGACGAATCAAGACCGACATCCTGATCCTCGGCTCGGGCGGCGCCGGGCTGTTCGCCGCGCTGCACGCGCAGCAGGCCGACCCGCGCCTGTCGATCACCGTGGCGGTCAAAGGGCTGCTCGGCAAGTGCGGCTGCACGCGCATGGTTCAGGGCGGCTACAACGTCGCGCTCGCGCAGGGCGACTCCGTCGAGCGCCACTTCATGGACACCATCGAGGGCGGCAGCTGGCTGCCGGACCAGGAGCTCGCGTGGACGCTGGTCTCGGTCGCGGTCGAGCGCATCCGCGAGCTCGAGAACGAGCTCGGCTGCTTCTTCGACCGCAATCCCGACGGCACCATCCACCAGAAGGCGTTCGCGGGGCAGACATTTGACCGCACCGTGCACAAGGGCGATCTCACGGGCATCGAGATCGTCAACCGCCTCGCCGAGCAGGTGTGGGCGCGCGGCATCCGTCGGCTCGAGGAGCATCGCGCGGTCGAGCTGGTGAAGAACAAGGCGGGCGACGCGCTCGCCGGCGTGCTGATGATCGACATGCGCACCGGGGAATTCGCGTTCGTGCAGGCAAAGGCGGTGCTGCTCGCGACCGGCGGCGGCCCGACGATGTACAAGTACCACACGCCCTCCGGGGACAAGAGCTGCGACGGCATGGCAATGGCGCTGCGGGCGGGTTTGACGCTGCGCGACATGGAGATGGTGCAGTTCCACCCGACCGGCCTCATCGCCGGGCCGGACACGCGCATCACCGGCACCATCATCGAGGAGGGGCTGCGCGGCGCGGGCGGGCACCTGCTCAACGGCGCGAGCGAGCGCTTCATGCGCGAGTACGACCCGCGCGGTGAGCGCGCGACGCGCGACATCGTGAGCCGGGCGATGTTCGACCAGATGCGTCGGGGCAAGGTCGGTCCGCGCGGCGGGCTCTACATCACGATGCGCCACCTCGATCCCGCGATGGTGCGCAAGCAGTTCAAGGGCATGGTCGAGCGCTGCGCCGACTGCGGCTTCGATCTCGTGTCCGGACTGGTGGACGTCGTGCCAACCGCGCATTACATGATGGGCGGGGTGGTGTTCCGGGCCGACTGCTCGACCGAGCTGCCGGGGTTCTTCGTCGCCGGCGAGGACTCGGGAGGCGTGCACGGGGCGAACCGCCTCGGCGGCAATGGCGTCGCCAACTCCACTGTTTTCGGCGGCATCGCAGGTGACGCGATGGCGCCGTGGGTCGGCCGGAACGGGGTCCTGCACGAGCCCGACGAATCCGCGCTCGCGGCGGCGGTCGCCACCTGCCGCGCGCCGCTCGGACGGCCGGCGGCCGATCTGAACGCGATCCGCGAGCGCCTTTACGAGGTCATGTGGGAGGACGCGGGCATCCTGCGCGACGCGGCGAGCTTGAAGCGCGCGGAAAGCGCGCTCGACGAGCTCGACGCGAGGCTCGACGCGGCGGGCGTTCACGCGGGCAACCTCGCGTTCAACCTGACCTGGCACGACTGGCTGAACCTCAAGAATCTGGTCCTGGTTTCGAAATCGATCCGTTTCGCCGCGATGGCGCGCGAGGATTCGCGCGGCGCGCACTATCGCGCCGACTTCCCGGAAGTGCGCGACCTTGCCAACTCGCGCTACACGTGCGTCACCTTACACGACGGGCGTTTCGGCATCACGACGCGTCCCGTGGAGTTCACACGGGTGAGGCCGGGCGAGAGCCTGCTCGGGGAAACGGCGGGCGCAGTGTATGCCGACATTTCCTGCTGATGGGCGCGTGCCGCCGCGCATTGACGCGGTGACGGCAGACCGGTTCGAGGTTCAAAGTTCCGAGTTCAAAGTTTGATGATTGATACCCGATGCTCGAACGTTGAACGTTGAACCCTGAGCCTTGAACACTGAACCCGGAACCCGGAACCACAAAAGGGGGATGACCATGAAGCGTCTGATCTTGTCGGTAGCGTTGATCGCAATAGGGGCGGCGCTACCGGGCGCGGTGTGGGCGCAGAAATATCCCGTGAAATCCGTGCGGTTGCTCGTGGGCTTCCCGCCGGGAGGGGGCACCGATCTCATCGCGCGGCTCGTTGCCCAGAAGCTCACCGCCGCGCTCGGGCAGCCGGTGGTGGTGGAAAACCGTCCCGGCGCGAGCGCCAACATCGCGGCGGAAATCGCGGCGAAGGCGGCACCCGACGGATACACACTCCTCTTCGGGAACTCGTCGCTCTCGATCAGCCCGGCGGTATTCAGCAAACTCAACTACGACCCGGTCAAGGACCTGGTGCCGATCTCGATGGCCTCGTCCTACCCCTTCGTTCTGGTGGCGCATCCGTCGCTGCCGGTGCGCAACGTGCGCGAGCTCGTCGCCCTGGCGAAAGCAAGACCAGGCGAGCTCGACTACGCATCGGCGGGCGCCGGGACCATGTCGCACCTGGCGATGGAGCTGCTGCGGCTGCGGACCGGCATCAAGGTCGGACACCTGCCGTACAAGGGGGCCGCCCCGGTGCTGGTCGCCGTGCTGGCGGGGGAAGCGCCGGCTGCCTTCATCGTAGTGCCGGTGGCGGGGCCCCAGGTCAAGGCCGGGAAGCTGCGCGGGCTGGGCGTCGCTTCGCCGACGCGCTCGGCGGTCATTCCGGATACGCCGACCATGACGGAGGCCGGTATCCAGGGTCACGAGGCGGTGCAATGGAACGGGCTGTTCGCGCCGGCGCGCACGCCGCAGGCGATCCTCGATTTGCTCCACGCCGAGATGGCGAAGGCCGTGACCTCGCCGGAGCTCAGGCAGCGCTTTGATGCGGAAGGAGCGGTCGCCGTGGGCAACTCGCCCGCCGAGTTCGGCGCGTACTTCCGCGCGGAAGCCGAGAAGTGGGCGGACGTCGCGAAGCGCTCCGGCACCCGGCTCGATTGAAACCGCAGATCAGGGTTTTTCCGGTTCTGGCGCCGTGCCCAAACTGTCCATTGACGATGCAACGCGGCTCGCGGCGCGGGCGCTGACGCGGGCCGGCGCCTCGAGCGCCGCCGCGCGCGCGACCGCGCAGGCGCTCGTCGCAGCGGAGACGGAAGGGCTCGGCGGACACGGGCTCTCGCGCGTCGCGCTCTACGCGCAGCACCTGCGCGAAGGCCGCGCCGATGGCTCGGCGCGGCCTAAGGTAGTAAAGAAAAAGGGTGGAACCTGCCTAATCGATGCCGGCGGCGGGCTCGCGATTCCCGCTGCGGCGCTCGCCGCAAAGGAGGCGGTGAAGCGCGCGAAGCGCTACGGCGTCGCATTCGTCGGGGTGGTGAACAGCCATCACTTCGGCGCCGCGGCCTACCATCTTGCGCCGGTCGCGGAGGCGGGACTCGCCGGGCTCGCATTCACGAACTCGCCCGCGGCGATCAATGCGTGGGGCGGCAGGAAGCCGCTCTACGGAACCAACCCGGTCGCAGCGATCTTTCCGCGGCGCGGCGCAGCTCCCGTCGTGGTGGACCTCTCCCTCACCGAGGTCGTGCGCGGCAAGATCATGCTCTACGCCAAGGAAGGAAAGCCGATCCCCGAGGGCTGGGCGCTCGACAAGGACGGCAATTCCACCACGGATGCGCAGGCGGCGCTCACGGGGAGCCTCACGGCGGTCGGCGGGATGAAGGGCACGATGCTCGCGCTGATCGTCGAGCTCTTGTGCGTCGCTCTCACCGGTGCGGCGTTCGCCTACGAGAACGATTCGTACTTCGAGCCGGGCGGCAAGCCGCGCATCGGCCACGCGATCGTCGCGATCGATCCGGAGGCCCTGGCCGGGGCAGAGTCTTATTACGCGCGCCTCGAGGAATTCATCACCCGAATGCTCGCGGACGACGGAGTGCGGTTGCCCGGAGCACGCCGCCAGCTCGCCACCGCGCAGGCGCGCGCGGACGGTGTCGAGCTCTCCGACGGGATCTACAAGGAGCTCAAGGCGCTCGCGCGCGCCAAAGCCTGACGAGCGACGAGAGAAGAGAGGCGAGAGGTGAGAGGTGAGAGGCGCCAGAGCCCTGTATTCCGAACGTTGAACCCTGAACGTTGAACCCGGAACCCGGAACGGCGCCTCGGCGCCTGCCCGGCGTTCCACATGCTGACACCGAGTCCTTTCCCGCGTCCGCGGCTGGTAAGATGCCGGCTCGCTGACCTTGAACTTTGAACCTTGACCCCGGGACGCTGACATGTACGACCTCACGCTGACCCCTGAGCAACTCGAGTTCCGTGAAACGGTGCGGGATTTTGTCGAGAGCGAGGTGAAGCCCGCGGCGCGGCACCCGGGCCGTCTGGAGCCGTTCGAGAAACCGCTGCTCGCGGACCTGCTGGACAAGGCATCGCGGATGGGATTGCGTACGCTGGCGCTCTCGGAGGAAGCGGGCGGCGCAGGCGCCGACTGCCTCACCTCGTGCATCGTGATGGAAGAGCTGGCGGCGGGCGACGTGGACATTGCGGCGGTCCTGGGGCACACGGCGGTGCTCGCCCACGTTCTCTTCGACCGGTTGATGACGGACGCGCAGCGCGCGCGCTGGCTTCCGAAATTCCTCGAAGACGAGGACTGCCACCTTGCCTTTGCGGGGCGCGAGCCCGGCGCCGGGATCGGATGGCGCTATCACCGTCCCGACAGCGCGGCCGAACCGGCCGCGGTCAGGCAGGGCGGCCATTGGGTGATCAACGGTGCCGTCAGCTTCGTCGCGAACGCGCCGCTCGCGAAGCTCTACGTGGTCCAGGTGAGGACGGATCCGAAGAAGGCCGGTGCTGGCGGCGTGAGCACGCTGCTCGTGCCGCGCGATGCGGCGGGTCTCTCGGTCCGGGAGCCGTCGAAAGCCGTTGGCGAAGCGATCCGCTGGCACCACGGGTCCGGCGCCGCGGTGGTGTTCAAGGACTGCCGTGTGCCGGAGGACCACCTGCTCGGAAGGGAAGGCCAAAGCGCGCTTGCGGGCGGAGCCGACGCAGTGCGCAGCGTGCCACTCACGGCGGCGATCAACCTCGGCGTGGGAAGTGCGGCTTACCAGGCTGCGGTGGAGTATTCGAAGCTGCGCCGGCAAGGCGGCCACAGCATCATCGAGCACCATTCGATCGGGCTCAAGCTCGCCGACTGCGCGATCCGGCTGGAACTCGCGCGCAACATGATCTGGAAGGCAGCGTGGGCGCTGGATCATCCCGAGGCGGCGGCCGGCGGCGAGGAAGCCGCACTGCCGCTGCACACGATGGCGCGCGTCTATACCGCGGAGGCGGTCAACCAGGTTGCCCTGCTTGCGGCCGAGTGCTTCGGCGCCATGGGCGTCATGCGCGACATGCCGCTGCAGAAATACGTGCACGATGCGATGGTGTTCCTGCACGCCGAGGACGCCGACGACGCGACCAAGCTTGGGATTGCGGAAGCGATCGCCGGCTACCAGCGCCCGCTCGCCGCGTAGTGGCGGTGACGACTGACGACTGATGAGTGAGGAACACCGATGAACCCGGCGCAGATGACAAGGGCGCCGGTCTTTAGCTGTCAGCCGTCACTCGTCAGTCATCACGCATTTTGGGAGTGAAAATGGATTTTTCGCTGAACGAAGAGCAGCGCCACTGGCAGAACGAGGCGCGCAAGTTCGCGGAGGACGAGATCCGCCCGATCTCGATGGAGCGCGACCAGATCGAGGGCGGTTTCGAGCCGTGGGACTGGGGGATCATCGAGAAGGGCTCGAAGCTCGGCTTCCGCACGCTCGCGGTGCCCAAGGAGTGGGGCGGTCCCGGCGCCGATTTCGTGACGCAGGCCGTGGTGATGGCCGAGCTCGCCCGCGGGGACAGCGCCATTTCCAAGGCCTTCAGCCAGAACTGGAAGTGGAGCCACCTGATCGCGATCGCGTGCAATCCGGACCAGAAGGAGCGCTTCCTCAAGCCCTTTCTCGCGGACCACCGCTACGTGATGGGCCGCGGGATCACCGAGCCCAACGCCGGATCCGACAACCGCATGCCGCCGGAGGACGACCCGAAGGCGGGCTACCGGCTGCGGGCGGTGCGCGAGGGCGACGAGTGGATCCTGAACGGCGAGAAGTGCTTCATCGCGAACGGGAGCGTGGGCTCGCTGTTCTTCGTGGACGCGCGCACCAACCCGGACGTCAACATCAAGCACGGCGGCACGCTGTTCATGGTGCCGAAAACCACGCCGGGCTTCCGCGTCGGCAAGATCTTCAACAAGCGCGGCTGGCGCTTCTACCAGAACGCCGAGCTCATCTTCGAGAACGCGCGGGTGCCGCACGCGAACGTCGTGGGCGAGGTGGGCACCGGCTCTGTGAAGGCCGGCCGGGGCGACACCACCGGCGGCGACCTGTTCGGGGACCTGGAGCTCGCGGCCAACGCGCTCGGCGTGTGCGATGACGCGTGCGAGATGGCGCTCGGCTACGCGAGGGAGCACAAGCGCGCGGGCAAGTATCTGATGGAGCACCAGCTGGTCCAGCTCAAGGTGAACGAGATGCACGCGCTCACGGAAGCGCTGCGCTCCTACGTCATGCGCGTGGCGTGGCTGCACGATCGCGGGCAGCACTCCGCGAACGCCGGCCTGGTCATGAACTATTCCACTGACGTCATACAGCGCGTCACGCGCCTGAACATGGAGATCCACGGCGCCGAGGGCGGCATCATGCACGCGCGCGTGGACAAGCTCGTGCGCGACGCGATGGTGTGGACGCACCTCGCGGGCGACACCGTGCAGCGCGTGAAGGTCCTGCGGCGGCTCGGCAAGAAGGCGGCGCCGGCGGGCACCGGTACGCCGGACTGAGCGACTGCGGCGGTCGCGCCGCGCGGCCGTGGCTTCGTGGCCGCCCCCCAATCGGGTACCTCCTCGAGCGGCCCTTTACGTCCCCGGGCCGTCTTGCCCGTGGCGCGCTTCGTTGCCGCACGAGGCAATACTTGTGCCTTGATTCTCCTGACTTATTCCAGTCTCCAGGGGTGCAGATCCGCTCGCGAGGGCGCTCGTTTTGCGGCTTGGGCTCGACCATAATGCGGACTATACTTTTTGTCAGAATCCGTCCGCCGCGGTCGCGGGCGACAACGAGGAGGGGCTGAGCATGAAGGCGCACTGCACCGCTTCCGTGTTCTCCGTACTGTTCTTGCTCGCTGGCGCGTTGCCGGCGCACGCGGCCGAGCGGGCGCGAAACCCCGAGTTCCCGACCAAATCCGTGCGCTGGATCATCCCGTTTCCGCCGGGGGGCAGCAACGACATGCTGGGCCGCTACCTTGGCGCGAGGTTGAGCGACCGGCTCGGCCAGCAGTTCGTGATCGACAACCGCGGCGGGGCAAACGGCATCATCGGCACCGAGCTCGCCGCCAACGCGCCCGCCGACGGCTATACCGTGCTCATGGTGTCCACGTCGTTCGTGATGAACGCCGCGGTGCGGACGCTGCCGTACGACGTGGAGAAGTCGTTCGACCCGATCTCGATGATCGGTTCGTCCCCGAACTCGATCGTGGTCTTCCCGGGACTGGGGCTCGCCTCGCTCGGCGAGCTCGTCGAGCGCGCGCGGGCGAAGCCGGGGGCCATCAGCTACGCCTCGACCGGCGTCGGGGGCTTCAACCACTTCGGCGGGGAGCTGTTCAAGAAGCTCGCCGGCATCGACATGGTCCACGTGCCGTACAAAGGCGGCGGGCCCGCGATGGTGGACGTGATGGCGGGACAAATGCCGGTGATGTTCACCTCGGTCACACAGGTGCTGCCGCACGTGCGCAGCGGCAGGATCAAGATGCTCGCGGTCGGCGCGGCCAGGCGCGCCGCGGCGCTGCCCGACATACCGACCGTCGCGGAGTCCGGCTTTCCCGGCTACGAAGTCTACGTCTGGTGGGGCGTCGTCGCGCCAGCGGGCACGCCGCGCGGCGTGCAGGAGAAGCTGCGCCGCGAGCTCGCGGCCATACTTGGGGAGTCCGAGACGCAAAAACGGCTCGCGGCCGAAGCAGCCGAGGTGCAGACCATCACGCCGGCCGAGTTCCGCAAGATGATCCGCGTCGACGTGCAGAAGTGGCGCGAGGTTGCGAAGCGGGCGGAGATCCGCGTGCAATGACCGCGGTCCGTCGCGCGCAGGGCACGCGACGGGCGCGTCACTTTGCCGCGAAGCAGTAGATCAGTCCCGCGCCGCCCGACATTCTCAGGTCGTCGAGGCTGCAGCCGCGCGAGGGATGCGAGGAATTCCACGACCGGGTTGCCTCGTCGTCGCGCAGGCCTCTGCGGTCGTGATGGCCGACCATCGCAGCGCCTTCGCCGCTCTTCGTCCAGTTTCCGCACGTGCGGTCGTCGCTGCCCGCGAACGCCGTGCCGTCCGGCTGCGAGCCGGTCAGGATATCGTGCATATTGGGGGTATCGCCGTTGCCCTTGACACGTTCCCTCTTCTCGGTCAATGCGGTGACGTGGTTAATGTTGTTGATGCCGTGCAACTCCTGGATATTGCGCGCGATGAGCCTGCCTTCGGCGTTGTGCCACGGCCCCTTGCCGATGCGGTCGCGCGCGTGGACGGCGGGCTTGCCGTCGGCGGCGCTCGTGCTCAGATAAGCGCGCCACGTGCGCTTGCCGGCACCCGCCGCCGCTGCGAGGTTCTGGCAGTGCCGGTCGGCGCCCTCCAGGCCGCCGAAGTCGGCGCCCTTGCCGGCGCCGACGCTCGTGATAAAGAAAGTCATGTTCGATTGCTGCGCCAACGCGGCACCGCCCCCAGCGAGCAACAGTAACAGCGCCGCGACCGGCGCGGTCTTCCGGAATTCGATCGTGATCATGGGACTCCTCGAGTCGTTTTTTTTCGGGGTTGGCCGTGGGCGGCCAGCAGCCCGGCGCATTATATGCACGTGTGCGGCGGGTTGTGTTCGCGTGCGCGGCGCAAACCGCACCAGTCCATGTTGGGTTATCATGCGCGGTTGTTGATTTGGGTTCGGGTTGATCCGCGGCTCGCCGCGTTCGTCTGCGGTTGGCGCGCTCCGGGGTGCTCGTCGTCGGCCGCCGTCCCGTTTCGCAATCTGACCCCGCAAGCATCGGGGTCTTCGCCGCATTTGGCGGTTAACGAGGGAGAAAAAAATGCACACACACAGAGACGTCGCGGGAAATGCGGGGAGCGCAATGCCCGGCATTGCCTTTACCGGCTGCGAGCTGCTGGGCGCCGCGCAAGCGCAGGCGCAGGCGGCCGCGCCGGGGAAAGCGCGAACGAAGCCCGCCGGGCGCCGCCGCGAGGTCGTGGTGGCCGGCCGCCGCGTGAAGACGATCGACGTGCACGCGCACTGCGTGATCCCGGAGGCCCTCGACCTGCTCGGGCTGAAGCTCGAGGACCAGCGCGGGCCGGGCCTCGGCGAAGTCGGCGAGCGGCGCATCCGCGAGATGGACGAGCAGGGCATCGATGTCGAGGCGCTCAGCATCAACCCGCAGTGGTATGGCGCCGGGCGCGACGTCGCGGAAAAGGTCATCCAGATCCAGAACGAGAAGCTCGCCGGGTTCTGCGCGACCTACCCCGAGCGCTTCGTCGCCTTCGCGTCGGTTGCGCTGCAGTTTCCGGATCTGGCGGTGCAGCAGCTCGTGCACGGAGTGAAGAAGCTCGGGCTGCGAGGGGCCGCGGTCGGCGCCAGCGTCGCCGGGGCGGAGTTCTCGGATCCCCGGTTCCACCCGTTCTGGGCGAAGGCGGAAGAGCTCGGCATCCTGATCTTCATCCATCCGCAGAGCACGCCGCAGCTCGCGAGCCGGTTCAAGGGCAACGGCTGGCTTGCGAACACCATCGGCAACCCGCTCGATACCACGATCGCGCTCTCGCATCTCATCTTCGAGGGCACGCTCGACCGCTTCCCGGGGCTCAAGATCTGCTCGGCCCACGGCGGCGGCTTTTTGCCCTCCTACGCGCCGCGGTCGGACAATTGCCTGCGCGTCGCGCCGGAGATGGACACCGGCGTCAAGCTGAAGAAAAAACCGACCGAGTACCTGAGAGACATGTATTACGACACGCTCGTGTTCACTTCGGAAGCACTGCGGCACCTCGCCGCGGAAGTGGGCTCGAGCCGGCTGGTGATCGGCACCGACCACCCGATCCCGTGGCAGAGCGAGTCGGTGGACCACATCCTCAATGCACCGGGCTTCAGCGACGAGGAGAGAATCGCAATGCTTGGCGGAACGGCCGCGAGGCTGCTTGGCATCCGACTATAGGCCGGTAGTGGCTGACGCAGTGACTAAGAACTCGTATCAAAAAGACCCAAAAAACTTGAAACCGCCGATGAACGCCGATGAACACAGATAACAACAACCCCATGAACAGCCAAAGGGTTTTATGTTTTCGTCGGCGGGTATCGGCGTTTATCTGCGGTTAATATTTCTTGATTTCGTTACGCGCTCTAGGTGACTGAGTGATTAAATGACTAAGCGATCGGCGACCTCAGGTGGCTCTTTCTTGATCACTGTATCACTCAATCACTGAGTCACTGCGGCGCGCTATGGTGGCACGGTGAGTACGTGAATTCGGAAATGTTTCGGATGAGACGATGACGACGAAAAAGAGACTGCTGCTGCCGGACACGATGGCGCGCACCGGCTGGGATTACGCGAAGAGCCGCGCGGACGTGGAGGCCATCGGATTTTCCCCGGGCATCAAGGGGCCGGAATTCCAGCGCCTGCTCGCCGACGTGGACGGCGTCGCGCTCACGTCCACGCCGTTGCGCGCGGAGGACATCGAGGCCGCGCCGCGGCTGCGCGCGGTGGGCCGCATCGGCGTGGGCTTCGACGCGGTGGACGTGGCGGCGCTCACCCGCCGCGGTATACCGCTGATGACGTGCCATACCGACAACTCGCCCACCGTGGCGGAATATGCGTTGTTCATGATGCTCGCGCTGTGCAAGGGTGGCGCGGCGATGGATGCCATCCCGCGCCAGGGCCGCTGGTCCGAGCGCTACGCGGCGCTTCCCACCGAGCTGCTCGGAAAAAGGCTGCTCATCGTCGGTTTCGGGCGCATCGGCACGCGCGTCGCCAGGCGCTGCCTGCCGATGGACATGACCGTCGAGGTTTACGATCCCTATGTCCCGGCGGAGGCGGTGCGCGCGGCGGGATGCGAGCCTGCCACCGACCTCGACGCGGCGCTCGCTCGCGCCGACTTCGTCACCCTGCACTGCCCCAAGACGAAGGAGACCGCGGGAATGTTCGATGCTGCGCGGATCGCACGCATGAAGCCCGGTGCGCGGCTCATCAACACCGCGCGCGGCGGCATCGTGGACGAGGCGGCGCTCTACGCCGCGCTCGCGGCGGGCAAGCTCGCGGGCGCGGGCATCGACGTCTTCTCGCCGGAGCCGCCGATCACGGACAATCCCCTGTTCACGCTGCCCAACGTGATCGTCGCCCCGCACATGGCCGGCAACTCGCGCGAATCGCTCGACCGCAAGGCGCTCACCACTACGCGCAACCTCCTGCGCGTGCTCGACGGCGAGACCCCGGGCCGGGAATTCTTGGTCAATCCGGAAGCGCTGAACGCAAACAAGCGTGACGACTGACGACTGATGAAGTGACGCGGTAAATACGGTCGGTTCGAAGGCTCAAGTTCGCTGGACTGGAAGCCGAACCCCGAACTCCGAACCCCGAACGCGGAACGCAGATCGCGCCCGTCTGGTATGGTGGCGGGTGATGCAATTCCACGTTCCGGATTCGGAGTACACGACCTCCGAGCGCGCGCAGGCGAATTTCCGTCTCGCCGTGAAGCTCGCGGCAGGCTTCGTCGCGCTGATCTGGGCGATACACGTGCTGAACTGGGGGCTGGAGCTGGGGCTGGAGCGGCTCGGAGTGCGCCCGCGCGAGTTCGCGGGGCTGCCCGGCATCGTGCTCGCGCCCCTGCTGCACGGCAACTTCGCTCACCTGTTCGCGAACTCCCTGCCGCTGCTGGTGCTCGGCACGGGGATGCTGTATCTCTACCCGAATTCCGCGCTCAAGGTGATCCCGGCGGCCTACCTCGGACCCGGCGTTGCGGTATTCCTGTTCGCCAGGGCATCCACCGTCCACGTCGGCGCCAGCGGACTCGTCTACGGTCTCGTCATCTACATTTTCGTGGCCGGCCTGATCCGGCGCGACCGGCGCGCGATCGCCGCGTCCTTGCTGGTGTACTTCCTCTACGGCACCATGGTGTGGGGGGTATTGCCGATCCGGCCCGGCGTGTCCTGGGAGACCCACCTAGCGGCCGCGCTGATCGGCCTCGTGCTTGCGATCGTGCTGCGGCGCCTGGACATCCCGCCGCGCAAGCGCTACGACTGGGAAGACGAGGCGCAGGAGCCCGGCGGCCCGGACGAGCGCTGAAGGATGAGGCCCCGCTCCCGATCGCAGCGTTGCCGTAAAATCAAGAAGTTAGAGTTGCAACGTCCCTATCGGTTTACCTGTCCAAAAAGGAAGCAGGCCGCGAGTGCGTATTGCGCGCATTCCGGGCGCGGACACAATGTGGATCATCCTTGACGAAAGGGGCTTCCAAGCCGCGGGGGATTTGAGTAGATTGGGGTTCTCAACGAGGAGGCTATTATGAAAACAGCATTTGCCGCTGTCGCCGCGACGATTCTGCTCACCGCCTGCGAGACGGTGCCCACCGACACGCCGCTCGTGGCGTCGGCGGCGCTGCAGCCGACCAAGGGCAGCAAGACGTTCGGTGAGGCGACTTTCGAGCAGGTGGGCGACAAGGTGCTCGTCGTCGCGTTCCTCCAGAACCTCAAGCCGGGGCAGGAGCACGGCTTCCACATCCACGAGGTCGGCGACTGCAGCTCGGGCGACGGCATGAGCACCAAGGGCCATTTCAATCCGTTCAACAAGCCGCACGCGCATTACGGCAGCGCGGAGCGCCACGCCGGCGACCTGCCCAACCTCAAGGCTGACAAGAAGGGGTTCGCCAACATCCGGATCGAGCTCGACCAGATCACGCTGCGGCCCGGGCCCGGGAACATCGTCGGCCGCGGCGTCATCGTCCACACCGACCCCGACGACTACAAGTCCCAGCCGACCGGCAACGCCGGGGCGCGCATCGCCTGCGGCGTGATCCAGCTACATTGAAAGGGTTCGCAAGGCCGCAATCGCTCAGTCGCTGAATCACCGAGTCACGGAGTCACCGCGGAAAGACGGGGTTTCGGGCCCCGTTTTTTCGCATATTCAGGGGAGAAAACGCATGGAAATCCAGACCGGCGCAGCCGCGCCTGATTTCACGCTCGCCGCGCACAACAGCGACCAGAAGGTGTCCCTCGCGAGCTTCAAGGGCCGGCCGGTCGTGGTCGCCTTCATGCCGTTCGCGTTCACCCCCGGGTGAACGAACCAGGTCAACGGGTTCCGTGCGAACTACGAAGAATTCAAGAAGCTGAACGTCGAGATCCTCAACATCAGCGCCGACCCGGTTGCCAGCCTCAAGGGGTGGGCCGAGAAGCTGGGCGGCGTGCCTTTCCCGCTGCTCTCGGACTACTGGCCGCACGGCGCGGTCGGCAAGGCCTACGGCATCTTCAACGAGGAGCGCGGCTCGGACAAGCGCGCGGCCTACGTGCTCGACGCCAAGGGCGTGGTCCGCTACGCGAGGATCTACGAGCCGGGCAAGATCCCCGAAAGCGCGGAGATGCTGGAGCAGCTGCGCAAGCTCTGAACGGACCGCGAATCCCGGGGCGCAATTCGCGTTCCGGGATCGCTGTTCAGGGTTCCGGGTTCGGAGTTCCGGGCTGGTTCGCGATTTTCCGGCTCGCCGCTTACCGCTTACCCGTCACGAGTCACGAGCCACCGCCGCTAGGCCGCACGGCGCAGCGCCCTCAGCTGGCGCGCGATGAAGCTCTTCACCATCTCGTGCGCGCGGTCGGTCTGCGGTCCCGGATGCGCGACCCATTCGTGCTCGCAGCCGTCGAAGATTTCCAGCTGGCACTCGCCGCCCGCCGCCCGGTAGGTCGCGGCGAATTTCTCCTGCAGCGCCGGCAGCACGTTGTCGTCCGCGCCGCCCTGCATGATCAGCATCGGTGGCAGTGAAACCGGCTCGCGCCGGTCGAGGATCTGCTGCGGGTTGCCTTCGTGGACCAGCTCCCACGGGTTGAAGTACGTCTTGCTCTTCTGCATCATCTCGTCGCGCTTCATTTTCTCCGCCTGCTGGAAGCGCGCGTACGGGTCGCTGATCGGCGAGCGCGTTGCGACGTACGCGAGCGTCGCGTCCACGCTTGGAGCCCCGGGCAGGGGAATCGCGCTGTAGCGCGCATCGCGCGGGCGCATGGCGAGCAATTGCGCGATGTGGCCGCCGCTCGAGCTGCCGAGCACGCCGAGGTGCGTGGGATCGCCGTTCCATTCCCGGGCTTTCGACTTGAGCCAGCGCACGCCGTAGTTCGCATCCTGGACCGAAGCCGGGTACGGCGCCCCGGGCGCGAGCGTGAGATCGACCGCCACGACGAGGATGCCGCTCTTCGCGACCGCCTCGTCCATCGGCACGTTCGCCGTGCGGTCCTTGTTGTTCCAGGCGCCGCCGTGCAGGTCGAGCAGGACCGGGAACGGTCCCGCGCCCTGCGGCTGGTAGATGCGGGCCATCAGCGCGCGCTTCTCCGCGCGCCGGAACTCGGTTTCCCGGACCTCGATCTCGTAGCGGTTCGCGGGGTTGTAAGCGGTGGTCATCGTGCCGTCTCCTTCAGGAAAACTGTCCGTGCCGGGGCCGGTCTTGCCCGATCCCGGGGCCGCTATCTTACGGCATATGAGTCACGAGAGGCGAGAGGAACCCGACATGGCGGGTGTCTTCTTTCTCCTCTCGCATTCATCCTTGTATGCTCCCATCACCCATCACCCATATCATCGTTAACGCAGGGAGGAAGAGGATATGAAGCGAAGCGTCGTACACACGAACAGGGTGCCGCCTGCAAGGGTTCCGCTTTCGCAGGCGATCAGGGCGGGCGACTGGGTCTTCGCGTCCGGCCAGCTCGGGAACGACCCGCGGACCGGTCGCCTGGCCGAGGGCGGGATCAAGGCAGAGACGCGGCAGGTGTGCGAGAACCTCAAGGCCGTGCTGGAGGCGGGCGGGTCCTCGCTCGGCAGGGTCGTGAAGGTGACGATCTATCTCGCCGACCTCGGCGAGCTCATGGCGATGAACGAGGTGTTCAACGAATACTTTCCGAAGGACCCGCCGGCGCGGACGACTTTTCAGGCGGCGGGGCTGGTCGCGGGCGCGCGCGTCGAAATCGAGGCGATCGCGACCGTGTGAACGCGCAACCCGCAGGGACGGGGCGATCCGCGCGCATTTCTTCGTCGGGGACCCTCGAAATATCGACATATTCCTTCGGGCCCTCCTCCTTGAACTGCATCCCACATCGCCGCCGTCGCGCACGTGCCTATATATGAAATAGGTTCTGGTATGTAAGCGGAGGGACGAAGGGGTCGAATCACGGCTCGCAAGTCGCGATGGACCGCCTTCCCGATCATGGACAAACTGCACGGGTCGCAATCGAGGCTAGGCGCGACGATGCCGCGGTTCTCCGCGCTCCTGCTTGCTGCGCTCCTCGCGCTGACCGCCTCGGCCGAGCCGCCATACCCCGAGATCATGACGCGGTCCGCCGCGCTCGCGGCGCTCGAGGATCCCGACGCCCGCATCCGCCTCGCGGGCGTCGTCTATTTCGGGCGCAACGGCCTCGCGGCGGACGGGCCGCTGCTGGTGAAACGCCTCTCCGACGAAAATCCCGTCGTGCGTGACGTGGCCGGACAGGCCGTGTGGCTCGTTTGGGGCCGCTCGGGCGACGAGGAAACCGACCGGTTGATGGAAAGCGGCGTTGCGGAAATGGGCGCGGGCCGCTATTCGCGGGCGGTCGAGTTCTTCAGCAAGGTCATCGGGCGCAAGCCGGACCTCGCGGAGGGCTGGAACAAGCGCGCGACCGCCTGGTACCTGGCCGGAGACATGCACAAGTCACTCGCCGACTGCGACGAGGTGTTGAAGAGAAACCCGCAGCACTTCGGCGCGCTCTCGGGCTACGGGTTGATCTACCTTCGACTCGAAGAATACGGGAAGGCCCTCGAGTACTTCCGGCGCGCGCTCGCGGTGAATCCGAACCTCGCCAGCGTGCAGGATATCGTCCGGAAAATCGAGGAGTATTTGCGCGAGCAGCGCCGCCGCGGCATTTAGAACGGCCGGCGCACGGACGCCAGCCCCGTTCACGGGTTGACGTTCAACGTTCCGGGCTCAATGTTCGGGGTGTGACGTCGTGACCTTGAACCTTGATCGCTCAACAAGGCCCCCGTCACTTCATGGACGCCACGGGGAGCGCGGCGGCGACCACCGGCCCGAGCCGGCGCTGCCGCGACTTCAGGCGCGGGCGCATGACCGGCGCCCAGCGCCCGGTGTCGGACGCGGCCTTCCACTCCGGGGTATCGGGCAGGTCGGCCCGCTCGAGGAGATAGAGCGCGGAGTAGACGAGCCAGCCGGCCGCGTTCGGCGCCGCGTCCTTGAACCGGATGACCCCGTGCACGCCTTTCACGCGCAGGATGTTGGGTACGTGCTCGTTATCGTAGATTTCGTTGAACTCCGCCTCATCCTCGGGCGCGATCTCGAAAGTCACCATCAAGAAATGACGCGCCGCGCCCAGCCCGGTCCTCTTGCTCGCCATGACAGTCCTCCTTTTCTTGCTCGATGAGCCTGGTTACAACGCGAACCCGTCTCCGAACTTGCGGAAATCCGCCGTGCCCTCAAGCCCCATGATCGCCTGGTAAAGCTTGTTCGCGCGCGCGGCACTCCAGACCGGCACCGTCAGGTCGAAGAATTTTTTCTCGATCTCCTCGGGCCGGTGCGGATTGCCCGGCTCGCCTTTCATGATTTCGCAGCGGCCGCGGATCGCGCGCCCGTCGTTGAGATGGATCACCACGTCGCACAGGTGCTTGCCGGGGTACGCTGCGGTATACGCGGGCTCTTCGCTGACGTCCACTTTATCCATCAACGAGCGCACGTGGGGATTGCGAACCGCTTCGATCTCGAAGCAGTCGATGCCCCAACGGCCGTGAACGAGTATCGTGGCCAGCGCAAACGGAATCGAGAACTTGGTGCCGAAACTGGTCTTGATGTTCTTGCCCGAGAGCAGCGCCGCCAGTTGAAATGCCTTGACCTCGATGCGCCCGATGTCCGCGACGTCGAGCCTGCCCCCGGGCACCGTGGCAAGCGCCGCCCGCAGCGCGTCGATCGCCGCGTGCGAAAAGCGCCCCGCCGGATACAGCTTGAAATACCCTTTCGTTGTCAGCCAGTCTTTCCCGAGCCCCGCCACCATGCGCTGCGGGTCGAAGCCGTCGGCGATGACGGTGCCGTAGGTGAAGCCGATCCCGTCGCGCTGTCCGGTCAAGCCCGCTTCCACCAGCGTCACCGCGTTCAGCCCGGCGAGCGCGCAGTGCCCGGAATAGACGTTGCGCACGGTCGCTTCGTCGAGCATCGCCTGGCGGTTCGCCGTGATCGCCATCGTCGCGGAGGCATTGATGACGTGGCGCATGCGGGCCTCGTCGAAACCCTTCATGCGCGCGACGGCCACCGCGGAGCCGATCGTGCCGCAGTTTCCATGCTGCGGCACCGAGACGCGCATCTTCGAGGCCATGCCGACGCGTGCGCACGCCTCATAGCCCATGACCACCGCGAGCAGGAAGTTGCGCCCCGACGCGCCGAGCTCCTGCGCCGCCGCGATCGCCGCCGGGACCATCTGGCTCCCCGGATGCGAATAGCCGACCGTGTTGCCCTCGTCGAAATCGTGCCAGGTGCTCGCGATGCCGTTCAGAAAACCCGCGTCGCGCGCGGCGGCGCGATGCGGGGTTCCGATCACCCAGCTGTTCCCCGGCCGCGCATCCTTGAGGTAGCTTGCCGCCAGCGCTTTCAGCTCGGCGGTCTGGTTGCCCGCGGTGACCACCGCAAAGCAATCGGCGATCAGGCGCTTGCAACGATCGACGACTTCGGGCGGAAGGTCCTCGAATCGCGTGTTGCAGAGGAAGCGGCTGATCTCGATCAGGTACGGAGGGGGCGTGGTTTTGTCATTGTTCCCGGCGGACGGCAGCATCACGCAACCCCTGCAACCTGGTGCATCAGCGATCGGCGGCTCATTCGGGCCGGATATTCAGGGCCCGGATGATCTCGCCGTATTTTTTCAGGTCATTTCGCACGATCGCGGTAGCATCATCAGGCGTGTTTCCGATGACGTCCGCACCGACGCGCAGGATCTGCGCGCTCACATCGGGCGTCTTCACGATCCGCACCAGTTCCTGGTTGAGCCGGGTCACGATGGGCCGGGGAGTGCGCGACGGGACCAGCACCGCCTGCCAGTTGCCTTCTTCGAAACCGGGGAGTCCGGCTTCGGATACGGTCGGCACATCGGGCAGCCCGGGAACGCGCCTGGGGCCAGTGACCCCAAGTACTCTCATCTTTCCGGACGTCACATACGGCTGTACCGCCACGGCCGAGGCCATCATCAGCTGAACCTCTCCGGCTAGCAGCGCCGGGATTGCAAACCCGACGCCGCGGTAGGGCACATGATTGAGCTTCACCCCGGCCATCTTCGCGAAGCGCTCGGCCGCGATATGGACGGCGTTTCCAACCCCGCCCGAGCCATAGTCGATCGCGCCGGGCCGGGCCTTCGCAAGCGCGATGAGTTCCTTCACGGATTTCACCGGCAACGACGGATGCACCGACAGCAGATACGGCTGCCAGAGGATGATCGTCACCGCCGCGAAATCCTTTTCCGAGTCGAAAGGCAGATTGGGGTAGACGGCCGGATTCATCGCGAACGTGCTCGCCACGAGCAGCATCGTGTAGCCGTCTGCGGGCGCCTTTGCCGCGGCTTCGGTACCGATGTTGCCGTTGGCGCCCGAGCGGTTGTCGATGATCACGATCTGCTTCCACGAATCCGTGATCTTCTGCCCGATGAGCCGCGCCAGGAAATCCGACGTTCCTCCGGGCGGGTACGGAATGATCCAGCGGATGGGCTTCGCCGGAAACTCCTGCGCGAGCACCGGTACCGGTGCCGATGCGCCCACCAGCAACATCATGAGTAACCACAAGCGATGATGGATAAGACTGTTGCGGGACATGGTACCTCCGGCTAGATGATGAACGAGAACCTGCCGACCTCCGTCCGACTCAAGAAAACACGCCAACCATCGTATCGGAACAGCGGATACGGAAGTATATCGCGCCCGTGAGACCGGCGTCAGGGCCGGTGCAGCGTCGGCATCTCGCGCGTGAATACGCGCCGGCCGCGCTTGAAGCCCATCAGCGGCGGCGCTACGGTCGCGATGACCTCGGCCGGCGTTTTCGCGTTCCACACGACGAGATCGGCGGGATTGCCGGCCGCGATGCCGTAGTCGCTCCTGCGCAGGATCCGCGCCGGGCGGCTGGTCAGCATCGCGAAGCACTCGGTCAGCTCCTCTTCCGTGGATCGCTGCACGACGTTCGCGTACAGGTTCGCGATCCGCACCAGCGAGCAGTCGCCATACGGCGTGAACGGATTCATCACGTTGTTGGTCGAGATCGAGCAGTTCGCGCCGCGGGCGATCAGCGCATTGGCGTCCGCGACGCCGCGGATGACGCTGTGCTCCATATGGCGCGCCGTGGTGAACATGTCGGTCGCCGGAAGCACCGTCACGGCGACGCCGGAACCGGCGAGCCGCCGGCCAAGCGCCTCCAGCTCCGCCGGCGGCAGGCACGAATATTTCGAGCCGTGGCCGATCGCCACGCGCCCGCCCCAGCCGATCCGGTCGGTGAGGTCGCAAACCTGATAGATGGCCATGTCGTCGGTGGTGTGGCCGCCGTCGAGGTGTATGTCGACGTCCACGTTGAAATCCTTCGCGAGCGCGAAGATGCGCTCGATCTGCTTCGGGCCGTCGTCGTCGTACCGCGGCGCGCCCCCGACCACCGTCGCGCCGCGTTTCAGCGCCTGGACGACGTTTGCCTCGGCGCCCGTAACGTTGGTCCAGCCTTCCTGCAGAAAGACGCACAACTGCAGGTCGATCGCCCACGCGTAATCCTTGGCGAGGCGCTCGATCGCTTCGTAGCCGCGCAGGCCGACGTTGGGATCGACCTCGACGTGGGTCCGCATGTGGCCGACGCCGTTCAGCAGGCACTGCTCGAGCGTATCGCGCGCGCGCGCGTAGACGTCCTCGACCGTGAACGTGTGCTTGATCGCGGAGGTCCGCTTCATGTGGTCGGTCGAGCGCCGGTCCTTCGGCGGCGCGCAGCGGTCGAGGATCCTCGTCTTGTCGAGATGGAAATGGCTCTCCACCAGGCCCGGCGATACGAGACGCCCGCCGGCATCGACCGTCTCGCCGTCGCCCGAGATGCCGGGCCCGACCGCAGCGATCCGTCCGTCTGCGACGGCGATGTCCACTGTTGCGCGCGCCGCATCGCCGTCCGCGAGCCGCGCATTCCGAACGATGAGATCGTACGCCATCTTGTTACCTCTCCAGGTTGTCAACGTATTCCGCGCTCATCCCCGGCCCTTCATCCCTTTTTCCCGGTACCATGGATGCGGCTGCCCCGGCACCTTGACCCGCAGCGCGTAGACGGAGGTGTGCGCGCGGCACAACAACGTCCGCAGGTCCGGCCCGCCGAACGCGAAGTTCACCGCCTGCTCGGGAAACCGGATGATCCCGACGCACTCGCCGCCGGGGGTGAATACCCAGATTCCGCCCGGTCCGGTGCAGAAAACGCGCCCCTGGCTGTCCACTTTCAATCCGTCGGGGATGCCGGGCAAATCACCCTCGTTCATGTCGGCAAAGATGCGCCGCCGCGCCATGTTGCCGCCTGCGTCGAGCTCGATCGCGTGGATGTATTTCGAGGAGCGGGTGTTCGCGACGTAGAGCGTGCGCTCGTCGGGCGAGAACGCGAGGCCGTTCGGATACTCGCATAGCGCGAGCACGCTGATCGTCCCGTCGGCCATCAAACGGTACACCGCCGCGCCGTCCCAGAGATTGTCGACGCCGGCGGGTGGCGGAATTTCCCGCTCGGTGTAGGGCACGCGCTTGTCCGGGTCGGTGAAGTAGAGGCTGCCGTCCGAGCGGCACACCACGTCGTTGGGGCGGTTGAAGCGCCCGCCCTTGTAGCGCGCGGCAAGCGTCTCGAGCTTTCCGTCGGAGCCGATGCGCACGACGCGCCGGGCCGTGCCTTCGCACAGGATGAGATGCCCCTGCAGGTCGAAGGTCGTGCCGTTGCCGCCTGCGGTTTCCCTGACGAGCTCCGGCGCCCGCCCGGGCGTCATGCGGTAGAGCTTGTTCTGGCGGATGTCGACGAAGTACCAGTAACCGTCCGGGTGCCAGAGCGGGCCCTCGGTGAAGACGTAACCGGTCGCGAGGCGCTCGGCTTCGGTTGTCTCCAGCACTTCGGGCAGATCGTTCACAGCGGGCATGCTTCGCTTTCCTTCGTTTGATACAACAGGTCACCGGTGACGCGCAAGGATGACGGGTGATGGGGAGAGCCTGAGGCAGAAGGCAGAAGGCAGAAGGCAAAAGGCAAAAGGCAAAAGGCAAAAGGGGATGATACCCGGGGACGGGTGACGAATGAGGAGCGATGTAAGTAAAAACGCCGCGCACGGTGCGGCGTTTTCCCGCAAGACGTCGAGCCTCGACCCTGCTTGTTGCTACATGGCGCGAGCGCTCACAGTTCCCGGATCATTACTTTTCGAAACTTGATGGCGCCGCCTGGTTCCTTGCCGCGGTTGCCGAACTGGAGTCCGAACGGCCCGGACGGCAAATCCTTGTCCTCCATGAAAGCGGTGACCACGCCGTTCAGCTTGACGGTCAATTGCGTGCCCTTCATGTGGATCTCGTAGGTATTCCACTTGCCGCCGGCCTTAGGTGCAGGATTCACCACGGCGCGGTGGACGATACCGCCGGTGGCGTAGCTCTGATCGGCCCGCTGGTCAAAGATGTTCGCCTCGTAGCAGGTCCTGTCGGTGGGGTTATTGCCATCGGCACAGCGCATGTAGATGCCGCTGTTGGCTGTGTGGTCTGGCCAGAACTCGATGTAGAGCTCGAAATCCTTGTAGGATTTCTTCGACATGAGAAAGCCGCCCTTGCCCTTGTCGCCGACGATTGCGCCGCCCTCCGCTCGCCAGTTGGCGTCGCCGACCTTGTTCCAGTTTTCCATGCCTTTTTCGCCGTCAATCAGCGTGTCCCAACCGGGGCCGCCCGGGGTGGCGCAGCCGAAAGCGGTGAATACGATGACCAGCAGCGCCGCGATGGAAGCAAACAAGCGTTTCATGAGGTCCTCCCGTGTTGGGTTGATATTGCGTTTTCCAAACGCGCCGATGCCGCGTTGCGGTGCAACGGTGTTGTTTTTCTTATGGGACCGGTACGCGTCGCTGTTACAGTGGCCGGTCCACCTGGTCCGTTGCCGCGAAAAGCATGGTCCCGTGGCGCCCGGCCGTCAAGCAGGGGCCCAGCGGTGGCATCTGGGCGACGGCGGGCGGCCGGTTCAATGTTCAAGGTTCCAAGTTCAAAGTCTTTCGTCTAAAGCCTTGAAAATTGAACCTTGAACCTTGAACTTTGAACCCGGGACAGCGCTCAGCGCGATGCATTCCGCAGCGTGCTGAGCATCCGCCGGCCCGCACGCCCGTCCACCGGAAGGCCGGCGGTCTTCTGGAACGCCTCGATCGCCGCGCGGGTGCGCGAGCCGATGATCCCGTCGGGCTCGCCCACGTCGTAGCCGCGCGCGGCGAGCCGCTCCTGCACCTCGCGGCGCTCGGCGCGCGAGAGCCCCGGGTCGTCGGTCGGCCACGCGGCCTGCAACGGGCTGGCGCCGCGCAGCCGGTCGGAGAGGTGCGCGATCGCGAGCGCGTAGGAATCGGACGGGTTGTAGGAGCGGATCGCCTCGAAGTTGCGGAATATGAGCAGCGCCGGGCCCTCGCGCCCGGCGGGCAGGAGGAGCGCCGCACGCCCGCTTCCGGTAAGCGCGCCGCCATCGGCCTTGCGGATCTTGAGCCGGCCCCATTCCTCGAGCGCACGCCGCTCGCGGCGCCCGGACGGGCCGCGGTAATCCTGCGGCAGGCGCACCTCGTAGCCCCACGGCTCTCCGCTCGCGTAGCCGGCGTTGCGCAGGTAGTTCGCGGCGGAGCCAAGCGCGTCGGGCACGGAGCCGACGACGTCGCGCCGCCCGTCCCCGTCCATGTCTACCGCGAGCCGGAGAAAGGTCGAGGGCATGAACTGGGTCTGGCCGAACGCGCCGGCCCACGAGCCGACCAGCGCCTCGGAACGCACGTCCCCGTCCTGCAGGATGCGCAGCGCCGCGAGGAGCTCGCCGCGGAAGAACGGCTGGCGGCGGCCCATGCACGCGGTCGTCGCGAGCGAGCTCATCAGCGGGCGCTTGCCCGTGAGCCGCCCGTAATCGGTCTCGACGCCCCACAGCGCGACGACGACGTGGCGGTCCACGCCGAAGCGCCGCTCCACTTCGGCGAGCACCGCGGCCCATTCGTCGAGCTTCGCCTTGCCGTCAATGATGCGCTGCTCGTCCACCAGGCCTGCGAGGTAGTCCCAGACCGGCGTGACGAATTCGGGCTGGAAGTCCATCGCGGCGAGCACGCTCTTGTCGGGCGTGACGCCGGCCAGCGCGGCGTCGAACGTCTGCCGGGTGATGCCTTGCGCCGCCGCCTCGCCGCGGAGCTTGCCGAGGCACGCCGCGAACTCCGCCGCCGCCGCGGGAAGGGCGAGGACGAGCACCAGCGCGGGCAGGAACGTCCTGACCCCGGTGATGAGTGACGAGGGAAGGGTGACGGACATCCTTTTCAAAGCTCCGATTTCAAAGTTTGGAGTGTAGGGGGCGCGACCCTTAACCTCAAAACGTCAAGCCTTGAACTTCGAGCCCATTGCCCCCTTCCATCGCCAGGCCGGGCCGTTCGAACGCGCTCCTCCAACCCGGGACCGGGAATGAGATAATACGGCCATGAATGGACCAGAACTGAATTCCCCCCGAGCCCGCCTGCAGGCGCTGCTGTCGATTCCAGAGAGACAGCGCACCGACGCCGAGTGGGATGAGCTCAATGAGCTGGAGATCATGCTGGCCGCCGGAAATCGGCCGGGCGCACCGGCGCAGAGCGGTCGGTCGAGCGGCACCGCACCCGGCGATCGTCCCAATCCCGGCGGCGGGCCGCGCCACGGCAAGAGACCGCCGAGGAAGTTCCACCAGAGGCCTCGCAAGCGCAATACGCCGTAAGCGGGCAGGCGGGCTCAGACCCCGGTTCGCGCTGTTTTCGGGAGAAACCGAAGTGGCAATTTCGAGGCGATCGGGACGCCAGCCCGGTGCTTTCGGACAAGGCGAGAAAGCAGATGCGAGGAATGCCTTGGCCGGCCAACCACGCGGCATGATCACGGGCCCCGGCGCCTGGATCGGATCGGAAATCCAGCGTGACGAATCCTGGATCCATCGCCTGGACGCGGCGGCCATCGAGGAGATCGATGCCGCGCTCGCGCACGTAACGCGCGCGGGCGCGAGGATTCCGTTCACGGCGGAGGTCTTTCCCCTGCCGTGCTTTGCCGCGGAGCTCGACAACATTCTGGACGAGATCGAGCGCGGGCGAGGGTTCGTGCTGGTGCGCGGCGTTCCGCGCGCGCGCTACACCGACGCGCACTGCGAGCTGCTCTACTGGGGTCTCGGCGCGCATCTCGGCACTCCGGTGTCGCAGAACGCGCGCGGCCACCTGCTGGGCCACGTGCGCGACGAGGGCCGCATCCACGCCGACCCGAGCGCCCGCGGATACCAGACCAACGAGCGCATGGATTTCCACACCGACATGCTGCCCGTGGACGTGCTCGGGCTGTTCTGCCTGCGCGCCGCAAAGTCCGGTGGCGCGAGCAAGCTCGTGAGCGCGCTCACCATACACAATGTGTTGCGCGAAGAGCGCCCGGATCTGCTGGAAGCGCTGTACGGCATGTTCCACGTCGACTGGCGCGGCGAGGAGCCCCCGGGTGAAAGACCGTGGTTCCGGCTGCCCATGTTCAGCGAGCGCGACGGCCAGGTCAGCTGCCGGATCAACAGCCTGCCGTATTACGACTCCGCCGCGCGCCACGGCGAGCAGTACCGGCCCACTGCGATCCAGCGCGAGGCTCTCGAAGCGGTACAGGAAATCGCCAACCGGCCCGAGCTGATGCTCACCATGGATTTTCAGGAAGGCGACGTCCAGCTCATCAACAACCACATCCTGCTGCACGCGCGGGAAGCCTACGAGGACCACCCGGAACCCGGGCGCGAGCGCCATCTGCTGCGCATGTGGATCGCGGTTTCTGACGACCGCCGCAGGCCGCTTGCGGATTCCGTTGCGGGCCGCTATCGATGGGTCCACGAAGGCGGCATTCCCGTCAAAGCCGGGGCGGCGACGACGGGATGAGGATCGAGTACGCTGTCCAGGGGCGCCCGGGCGACCGATCATCCGCATCGCCGGGCGCGGCATCGGGATGCTCGGTCACGTAGTCATCCGGTCCCAGGCATGAAAGCGATGGTCCTGCACGGCGGAGGCGATCTGCGCTCCGAGACCGTTTCCGACCCCGCGCCGGGCCCGGGCGAGGTCATCGTGAAGGTCCACGCCTGCTCGATCTGCGGCTCCGACCTGCACGCGTTCCACGGCAAGCATCCGCGCCTCACCTTCCCGCGCATACTGGGGCACGAGTTTTCCGGCGAGATCGTGGCGCTCGGCAAGCGCGCGGGCCGTTTTTCCGTGGGGCAGCGCGTGTGCTGCGACATCGATCTCCCGTGCGGCAAGTGCGGTCCGTGCCGCGAGGGGCGCTCGAACATCTGCGATGAGCTCCGTACGATGGGGTTTGACCGCGACGGCGCGTACGCGGAGTACGCGGTGGTGCCCGGTTTCAACGTCTATCCGCTGCCGGAAAACGTGAGCTTCGACCAGGCTTCCGCGGTGCAGGTGCTGGGCATCAGCTACCACGCGGTGGTGCATCGCGTGCAGCCGCGCGCGGGCGAAAAAATCGCGGTGATCGGCGCCGGGCCGATCGGACTGGGCGCGGCGTTGATCGCGCAGTCGATGGGCGCCGATGTGACGATACTGGACCTGCTGGAATACCGTATCGCCCTCGCGAAGAAACTCGGCATATCGCAGGCGATGAACGCGGGCGCGGGCGACTTGCGCGAGCGCGCGCTCGCCGCTACCGGCGGGCGCGGCTTCGACAGGGTCGTCGAATGTGTCGGCGGCTTCCAGGAACGCACGGTTGCCGACGCCGCCGCCATGGTGAAGCGCGGCGGGCGCATCACCGTCGTCGGCACCTTCCCGGAGAACAAGGCGACCATCCCGATCGCCTATCTCAAGGACCGCGAGATCGACCTCAATTTTTCGCGCGGCAACTTCCAGGCGTTCGCGCCGTGCATCGAGCTCGTCGCGACCGGCAAGATCGATCCGCAGCGCTACATCAGCCACCGCATTCCGCTCGAGCGGGCCGAGGAGGCGCTGCGCCTGCTCGAGGCTCGCAGCGTGGAAGCGCATAAAATCGTGCTACATCCGTGGGCGGGCGCCCGGGGATAATGAGGAGGCAATGACGATGAACAGCAAAATCTGCAGCGCTTTTGTACTGGTAATGCTGGTCATGGCGACGGCCGTTGGCTGGCCGCCGGCATCCGCGCAGGGCACCTATCCGGTGCGCCCGATCCGCATTCTCATTCCGTTCCCGGCGGCCGGCGCCGCCGATACCATCGGCCGCAGCCTGGGCGAGCGGCTTGCCGCGGAATTGGGACAGCCGGTGGTGGTCGACAACCGGCCCGGCGCCGCCGGCCGGCTCGCGACCGAGATGCTGGCGAGGGCCGAGCCCGACGGCCACACGCTGCTCGTCGGGGGCGTGGGCCCGCTCGCGATCAGCCCTTCGCTGTACAAGAAGCTGCCGTACGATCCGGAGCGGGATTTCCTCCCGGTCACGCGCGTGGCGGAGATCATCAACGTGATGGTGGTCCCTCCTGCCGGCGGCGGCGCCAATCCCAGGCAATTCATCGACTGGGCGAAGGCCCGCGGGACGGATATGCGCTTCGGCAGCTCCGGGCCCGGGCAGTTCGATCATCTCGTCGGCGAGTTCTTCCAGCGCGAGACCGGCCTCAAGATGACGCACGTGCCGTACAAGGGCGGCGGCCCCGCGCTGATCGACATGGTGTCGGGCGACATCCAGCTCATGTTCGCGACCTACGTCACCGCCGTGCCGCACGTGCGCGGCGGCAGGCTTCGCACCATCGCGGTGACCACGCCGCAGCGCCAGCCGCTGCTCGCCGACCTTCCCGCGTTGAGCGAGGTCATCCCCGGATTCGGCGCGAGCAACTGGAACGGGATGTTCGTGCCGGCGAAAACGCCGCGGGCGGTCGCCGATCGCCTGTTCGTCGAGATCAACAAGGCGATGCAGGATGCCGAGGTGAAGCGGCGCCAGAACGCCGTCGGCATCGAGCCCGGCGGCAGCCCCTCGCGCGCCGAGTTCGTCAGGTTCATCCGCGAGGACCGGGCGCGCTGGGCGAAAATCATCCGCGACGCGAACATCAAGGTGGAATAGCCGGCGCGCGCAGGGAGGGCATAGCCATGATCACCGTAAGCGAAGCGCACCGGATCGCCGACACTGAAACTCTCGAGAAGCTCTACGGCGCGCCTTCGGGCGCCGCCGTCGAGAAGGAGATCGACTACCTCCATCCGCATTATCAGAGCATGATTGCCGCCTCGCCGTTCTTCGTGCTCGCCAGCGGCGGCCCGGACAGCATGGACGTGTCTCCCCGCGGCGATGCGCCGGGGTTCGTGGCGGTCGAAGACGAGAAAACGCTGTTGATCCCCGACCGGCGCGGCAACAACCGCGTGGACAGCATGCGCAACATCGTCGCCAATCCGCGCGTCGCGCTGCTGTTCCTGATCCCGGGCATCGGCGAGACGCTGCGCGTCAACGGGCGCGCGGAAATTTCCACCGATCCGGCATTGCTCGAGCGCTTCCGCGTCGAGGGCAAGCTACCGCGCTCGGTGCTCGTGGTCCGCGTCGATACCGTTTTCTTCCAGTGCGCCCGCGCGATCTTCCGCTCGAAGCTATGGGACCCGGCCCGCCACATCGAGCGCAGCAGCCTGCCGAGCCTCGGCACGATCGTCTCGGATATCACGCACGCGCGGTTCGACGGAAAGGAATACGACAAGGGGCTGTACGAGCGCTTGAAGGGGGCGCTTTACTGATCACAGGGGACGGGCTGAGCTATCCCCTGTTTGCTCGTTGGCCCTGGCGCCGCTGCTGCTTCCCCGGTCAGGGACGGGGCACGTACAGCCACACTGCGAGGACCATCAACGCGAGCATCACGAAAATTGCCAGCGTCGGGCGCTGCTTGAGCCAGGCGTCAAACCGCGACCAGACGGGATGCGTGAACCAGACGAAGCCGAAAAGGTTCGCGGTGCGCTCGCCGCTCAGGATAAAGCCCGCGACGGCGAACGCGGCGACGGCTGCGATGCCGTACCAGGAGAACACGAGCGCATATCCGTCAAGAATGACGTAGTCGGTGCCTTCCATGAGCGCGTAAGCCACGAGCAATGGCAGGAGCAGCAACGTTGCCGCAGCGGCGGCTGCCGAAACGAAGGCCACCGCGAGCCGGTATTTCAAGCCTGTTTCCGGGGACTCCTGTCTGTTCATGGACGGTTTGCGACGAGACTGCGCGCCGTCCCATTTTACTCGCGCGGTGCAAGGGGGCGGCCCCTCAATCGTGAATTTCGGGTTTCAGGAGCCGTCCCCATTGTTTGCGCTTGCTGTCCTCCGCCGCGCACGCTATCGTGGACCGGCTCGGGGGGAACATGGCGGCAGCCCGCTTCCTGCGGTTGATGGCGACCGGCGCGGCGCGGATCGCGATCTGCGCGCCGGCGGTATTCCTCGCCGCGGCCCCGTGCGCTGCGCACCAATCGCCGCAACTCGCCGACTATCCCGTCAAGCCGATCCGCATCATCGTCGCGTATCCTCCAGGCGCGGCGGACGACTTCTTCGCCCGCTCGCTCGGTGACGAACTGGAAGCGTTCTACCGGCAGAGGATCGTCATCGAGAATCGCTCGGGCGCGGGCGGACTGATCGGCAATACCCTGCTGTCGAAAGCGAACGCCGATGGATACACGCTGGGCATGATCGGCGTTACGCGCCTCATCAACGAGCTCCTGCGCGAACAGCCGCCGTATCGTGCGCTCGCCGACATCGTCGGCGTTGCGCACGTCGCGTCCATCACCAATGTGCTGGCGGTGACGCCCGCGATCCAGGTGCGCACGGCGGCCGAGTTCGTCGCATACGCGCGCGTGCGCGTCGGCGAGCTCAACTACGCTTCCCTCGGCATCGGGTCGGCGTCGCATCTGAGCGGCGAAGTATTCACGCGCGCGCTCGGCATCGATTCGATGCACGTGCCGTTCAGGAAGCTGTCGGACTCTTTCGTCGAGATGGTGCTCGGGCGGGTGCATTACACCGTTCTCACGCTCCCGGCGGTGCTTGCGCCGGTGCGCGAGGGGCGGCTGCGCGCGGTTGCCGTGATGACGGCGCAACGCAGCCCCGCGCTGCCGGGCGTGCCGGCGATCGCCGAGGTCGGGCTGCCCGAGGCGCAGTTCGACCGCTGGTCGGGCATCGTCGCGCCCAAGGGCACGCCGCGCCGCATCGTCGAGCAGCTGCACGGCGACATCGTGCGCGGGCTGCGGAAGAGCGCGCTGCGCGAGCGGTTCGTGCGCCAGGGAGCGGAATCCACGCCCGAGAGCACGCCCGATGGCTTCATGCGGCTCATGCAGGAAGAGTACCTGCGCTACCGGGCGCTCATACGCGAAGGGGGCATCCGGCCGGAGTGAAGGAGCAAGGAGCAAGTCGAAAGTCGAAAGTCGAAAGGCGAAAGGAGAGACGAGAGACGAGAGACGAGAGGTCAGGCGCTGTCCGCGGGGTTGGCGCGAGCCGCGCCTCGACAACTCGTGTTGAGGTATGATTTCCACGGAAAGCGCAGCGGCGGTTTCAGAGCCGGGAAGATCGCGGTAGTCATGCCAACGGAGGACTAAATGAGATTTGTCTTGCGTGTAGCGGCATCCATCCTGACGCTTTGCGTTTCGGCTTTGGCGTGGGGGCAGAGCTTTCCCAACAAGCCGATCCGGATGGTCATGCCGTGGAATCCGGGCGGCACGACCGACACGACCGCGCGCATCCTCGGGCAGAAGATGACCGAGACCTAGCAGCCTGTCGGACTTAGGGCCCCGACAGGCTGCTAAAAGCAAAACCGCCTCATGATAGGGCTTAAGTTCAATGCAAAACCACCCCGGCAAGCCCCGAAAACGCGCATCGAGCCAGTCTCGGCGTCATTATTATGGTTTTGTCCTGTCGTTTTCATGAGGCGGTTTTGCAACAGGAGCTTGTCGCGCTCAAGTCCGACAAGCTCCTGGGGCCAGCCCGTCGTGATCGACGTTCGCCCCGGGGCGAGCGGGATCATCGGCACCGAGATCGCGATGCGCGCGCCCGCCGACGGCTATACGCTGCTGCACGCCAACATGAGCCAGTGGGCGACGGCCCCGAGCCTGTTCAAGACCGCCTACGATGTCATGCGCGACTTCGAGCCGGTGAGCCTCGTCGCCACCGCGCCGCAACTGCTGGTAGTTCCCCTGAACATTCGCGCGACATCCGTGCAGGAGCTGATTCAGCTCGCGAAGGCCGAGCCGGGGAAGCTCAACTTCGGCTCGGGCGGCGCGGCGACGCTCGCGTACCTGGGGGGCGAGCTGTTCAAGAAGCTCGCCGCGGTGAACGTGGTGCATATCCCGTACAAGGGAACGATCTTCGCGATCACCGACGTGATGGGCGGGCGGCTGCAGATCGTTTTTTCCGACATGCCGATCGCGCTGCCTCACGCCCGGTCCGGCAAGCTCCGCGCGCTCGCGGTCACCGGCGCGAAGCGCACGCCGCTCGTGCCCGACATGCCGACCGTGGCGGAAGCCGGCGTGCCCGGCTACGCGATCGAGAACTCCTGGGGCGTGCTCGTGCCGAAAGGGGTGCCCGCGCCCGTCGTCGCGAAGCTCAACGCGGAGATCGTCCGCGTGCACAACGTGCAGGACGTCAAGGACCGCTACGCGGCGCTCGGGCTGGAATCCGTGAGCAGCACGCCCGCGAAGTTCGGCGAGATCATCCGCGCCGACGCCGACAAGTTCTCGAAGATCGTCAAGGAGACGGGGGCCAAGGCCGACTAGCGCCGGCCGAAGTGGAAAGTCGGAAGGACGCTCGAGCGCGGCCCCTTTTACTGTTAAAGTCCGAAAGCGCGACGCGATTCTTCGAGCGATCCAGGAATTTATGAGAAAACTGGCTCAGCGTTCGGCAACACGCGACTTGATCGATATCGACGCCACGAATGCCGCAGCGGCCATTCGGGCCGGCGAGATCACATCCGAACAACTGGTCAGCGCTTGTCTCGACCGCATCCAGGCGCGCGATGATGCGGTTCGCGCCTGGGCGTACCTGGATCCCGCGCACGCCTTGTCGCAGGCGCGCGCGGCCGACCGGATGCAGGCGGCCGGCCGGCCGCTCGGTCCCCTTCATGGAGTTCCCGTGGGGGTGAAGGATAATTTCGATACGGCCGATATGCCCACGGAATACGGCACCCCGATTCATGCTGGCCGTCGGCCGAAAGTTGACGCAGCCGTCGTATCCCGCCTGCGAGGGAGCGGAGCGGTCATCATGGGCAAGACGGCGATCCCCGAATTCTCAAGTTCCGGACCGGTGAAGACCGTCAACCCCCTGGATCCCGGACGCACGCCCGGCGGGTCGTCGAGCGGCTCCGCGGCGGCCGTGGCGGACCATATGGTGCCGGTCGCTATCGGGACCCAGGCGACGGGCTCGATCATTCGACCCGCGTCCTACTGCGGCATCTACGGCTATAAGGCGAGTCAGGGCGCAATTCCGCGCCATGGCAAGGTCGCCGGTACGCGTCACCTCGGCCAAACCGGGGTCCTGGCGCGCTCTCTCGAGGACGTTGCGCTCGTCGCGGACCTGCTCGTTGAACTCGGTCCTCGCGACTCCGATACGCCGCCGGATCCAGCCCGTAGCCTCATTGCATCGATTTCCCGGAGGCCGTCCCAAACGCCCCTGCTGGCTTTCGTCAGGACGCCGATGTGGAATCTCGCGGATGAGGATGCACGCTCGGCTTACGAAGGTTTCATCGAAAGTATGGGCCGCAATGTCGAGGAAGTGGAGCTGCCGCCGATCTTCGATCAGGCGAGAGAGTGCCACACGACCATCTACGACGCGGACGTCGCCCAACGTTATGCCAAGGAGTACCAGAATTTTCCCGGGCAGATCAGCGCGTATTTCAAGGCGCGGATCGAGAAGGGGAACCGGACTTCTGCCATCGAGTATATACGAGCGCTCCGCCTGACCGATGACTTCAGCAACGTGCTTGACGGAATCTTCGACCGCTATGCAGCGATCCTGACACCCGCCGCCGCCGGCGAGGCGCCGCTTGGCCCGGACGCGACCGGCAGGGCGATTTTCTCGATGATCTGGACTCTATGTGGAACGCCGAACATCAGCGTTCCGCTGCTCCAGGGCAGGAGCGGAATGCCCTTGGGCGTGCAATTGGTCGGGCGCAAGAACGCCGACGCCCGCCTGCTGCAGACGGCGCGCTGGCTCGTCGATCACATCCAGGCGTGAGATCCAGCGCACTCAACGTGGGCGACCACTCCGAGCTTTGCGACCTGAGCGCCGCGGCCCTCCGTGAAATGATCGGAGCGAGGGCGATTTCGCCCGTCGAGCTGCTGGAATCGTGCCTGCGTCGCATCGAGGCCGTAAACCCCGTTCTGAACGCCATCACGGCGACGTGCATCGATCGCGCGCGATCGGAGGCGCGGGTGGCGGAACAGGCGGTCATGTCCGGAGCCTCGCTCGGATCGCTCCACGGCCTGCCGATCGGCATCAAGGATCTGAACGATACGCAAGGCTTGCGCACGACTCGCGGCTCTCCGCTTTACGCCGATCATGTGCCCGAGAAGGATGATTCCATGGTCGCGGCGGTGCGGCGCGCCGGCGCCATCGTCGTGGGCAAGACCAACGTGTCGGAGTTCGGTGTCGGCGCAAACACGACGAATCCGGTTTACGGTCCGACGCGAAACCCGTTCGATCCGATGCGCACGTGCGGGGGCTCGTCGGGAGGATCGGCAGTCGCGCTCGCGACGTCGATGCTGCCGCTCTGCACCGGCACCGACCATGGCGGCAGCCTCCGCATTCCCGCGGCGTTCTGCGGCGTCGTTGGTTTTCGGCCGTCGCCGAGCCTGGTTCCGTCCCTTCGCCGTCCGCTGGCCTGGATTCCGACGAGCTCGGTGCAGGGTCCTATGGGAAGAACGGTCAGCGACGCGCTTTTGCTCCTGTCGGCGCAGGCCTCCGACGATTTCCACGACCCCCTTGCAAGACCCGTCGATCCGGCGGACTTCAGAGCGATAGAACCGGTCGATCTATCCACGCTGCGGGTCGCGGTTTCGGAGGACCTGGGCTTCGCGCCGGTCGAGCCGACGATTCGAAAAACCTTCAACGAACGTGTTTCGCTGTTCAAGTCGGTGTTCAAATCCTGCGTCACGCGCAGTCCGGACATGCGCGATGCCGACGATGCCTTTGAAGTCATACGGGCGACCATTCTTCTTGCTGCGCACAAGGAACGGCGCGAAAAACACGGCGAGAAGCTCGGCCCCAACATCATCGATAATCTGAACCAGGGTCTGAAGCTGTCGGCGGCCGACGTGTCACGGGGCCTTTCCCGGCAAACGAAAATCTACCGCGCCTTTCAGGATTTCTTCGGTGAATTCGATCTATTGATTTCTCCGACCGTGGCGCTGCCGCCATTCCCCGTCACGCAGGAACGCATCACGCATGTGGACGGGATCAGAATGCGCAGCTACTTTCACTGGTACGCGCTGACCTACGGGCTCACCCTCACGACCCATCCTTGCATCTCGATCCCATGCGGTCTGGAACCGACCGGGACACCGTTCGCGCTACAGGTCTGCGGACCGGCCCGCGCTGACAAGTTCGTGCTCAATGTCGCCCACACGCTCGAGCGATATCTGGCGTCTGACGCGCGGACCAGCAGACCCACGCCATGCATCGAAACGTTGCGGTCGCGCGCCGCCGCCCCGACGGTCAGCACGGCACGGCCATGAGCGACGAAATGCAGGCGGCGCCGAGTATCGAGCACGGAGCCGGTACCGGCGCGCCGCAGATTGTAGGGATCTCGGCCCGGCCGCGCCGCATCATCGAGGCGCTGTGGTTTCCGCGGCATGACGACCGCCGTGCACCTTGACAAGGTCGAATGCATAGGGTCCACTTCAGTTCAACGTACGCGTTCGTATCAATGGTGCGAACGCAGCAAGGGTTGCATCCGTCAAGCGTGGATTCAGGAGCGGATTCATGAAGTCAAGTACCGTCGGGCTGCTGCTGTCCGGTTTGAGTTTGGGCATTTCCGCCGCGAGCGTCTGGCCGGGCCCCGCCTCCGCGCAAACCTATCCGCACAAGGTAGTCCGTTTTGTCGTGCCGTTTGCACCGGGCGGGTCGACGGATCTTATGGCTCGCGCGATCGGTCAAAAATTATCCGAGCGGCTGGGTCAGCCGATCATCGTCGAAAACCGGCCGGGAGCCAGCGGCACCATTGGCACCACGATCGCGGCCCAGGCCACGCCCGATGGTTACACCCTTCTCGCCGGCACAGCCGGCCCGCTTACGTACGCTCCCATTCTGCAGAGCAAGCTCGCGTACAACGCGCGAAAGGATTTTGCGGCGGTGAGTCTGGCATTTTCGGCACCCATGATTCTCGGAATTCACCCGTCATTGCCGGCCAAGTCGGTCCGGGAGTTCGTTGCGCTGGCAAAGTCGAAGCCGGGCGAGATCGATTACGCCACCGTGGGAGCCGGCTCTTCCCAGCACCTCACCATGGAGCTTCTTGCCGGCCAGGCGGGCATAGCGATGGTTGCCGTGCATTACAAGAGTAGCGCGCCCTCTCTCACCGATTTGCTGGGAGGGCACGTGAAGGCGGGATTTTTCGGCATCATTCCGGCCTTGCCGCACGTCACGACCGGGAAACTGCGTCCTTTGGGCGTTACCACCGTCCGGCGTTCGACCGTGTTGCCCAATGTTCCCACGATCGCCGAATCCGGTTTCCCGGGCTTTGACACGAGTCAGTGGTTTGGCGTGCTGGTTCCCGCTAAAACGCCGCAACCGATCATCGCGAAGCTGCACGCCGAGATTGTGGCTGTGCTGCGGAGTCCGGAGGTAGAGAAGCGGTTGAGCGACGAGGGTGCCCACGTTGTCGCGAGCACACCCGCCGAGTTTTCTGAGCATTTGATGCGGGAATCCGAGAAGTGGACGAAGGTCATCAGGCAGGCGGGCATCCAGATCCAGTAGCGTGCGACAGCATAAAAAGCCGGCACGGGCCGGATGGTTTGCGTGTGCTACCCCGGTCCGGGACTGCCGGCTCCGGAAACCCATGCGGTCCGAAGGCGCAAGCGTGGGAAGGCCGTGAAGAACAGCGGCGCGCAGTTGCGGCGGTCGCGTGACAAAACCGGCGGGCGCGACGCGCCACGCCGGGCAGATATAACCATGAGGAGGGAACGATGGAGCGAAATCGAGTGTGGCGGCACGCGCTGTGCGCAACGGCGCTGCTCGGAGCGGCAACGGGCGCACTGGCGCAGGCCTATCCCATCAAGCCGGTGCGCATGATTATCCCGTTCGCTGCGGGCGGCGCGACTGACGTCGTGATCCGGATCGTGGCGACCAGGCTGCCCGAGGTGCTAGGCCAGCAGGTGGTGATCGACAACCGGGCGGGCGCCGGCGGCCTGATCGGGACGCACATTGCCGCCAAGGCGAACGCCGACGGCTACACGCTGCTCGCCACGTCCACGGCGCACACCATCGTGCCCAACCTGTACAAGAACGTGCCGTTTGATCCGTTGAAGGACTTCACGCCGATCATGCAGATCGCGAGCCAGCCCTACGGCCTGACCGTGCACCCTTCGCTGGGCGTGAAGACGGTCAAGGAGCTGATCGCGCTCGCGCAGAAGCAGGCCGGCACGCTCAACTACGCTTCCTCGGGACACGGCAGCGCGGGGCACTTGTTTCAGGCCGTTTTCGTTTCGATGGCGAAGCTCGACATGGTGCATGTTCCGTACAAGGGCAGCGCGCTGGCGCGCGCCGACCTGCTGGGCGGCCAGATCAAGATCATGAACCTGGGGTTATCGAGCGTCATCACCAACCACAAGGCGGGGCAGGTGCGCATTATCGCGGTGACCAGCGCGAAGCGTTCGCCGGAGCTGCCGGACGTTCCCGCCGTCGCGGAGACGCTGCCGGGCTACGATGCATCGCTGTGGACCGGGTTCCTCGCGCCTCACGGGACGCCGGCCGCTGTGATCAACCGCATCCACCGCGACGTAATGAAGCTGGTCCAGGCCCACGAGATCGGCGCCGCGTTCGAGCGCGTAGGTACCCACGTCGTGGCCACCGACCCCAAGGCCTTTGGCGAATTTCTCAAGCGCGAGCACGCCAAGTGGGGGGGCGTCGTACGCGAGATGAAATTGCAGGTGGACTGAACTTCCGAGGAAATGGGATCCGGATCCGGCTTGACGCTTAGGGTGGCCTCGCGCCCGTCCTCGCGAAGCTCAACGCGGAGATCGTCCGCGTGCACAACCTGCAGGACGTCAAGGACCGCTACGCGGCGCTCGGGCTGGAATCCGTGAGCAGCACGCCCGCGAAGTTCGGCGAGATCATCCGCGCCGACGCCGACAAGTTCTCGAAGATCATCAAGGAAACGGGAGCGAAGGCCGACTAGCGTCGGCGCCCCGGTGATGCGTGACGACTGATGACTGACGGCTGACGACGGACGAGAAACGAGAGACGAGAGGCGAGAGACGGAAGCGATCAAGTCACCCATCGCTCAGAGATCAATGTAAGAGACCCACTTCGTTGAAAGACAGGGGGGAATGTTATGAAAGTGTTGTTTGTCGCGGGTGTGATCGCAGCGACGCTGTGGCCCGGGGCGCAGTCGCTCGCCCAGACCTATCCGGCCAAGCCGGTCCGCATCCTGGTCGGCTTCGCGCCCGGCGGGGGCATTGACATCGTCGCGCGGCTGTATGCGCCGCGCCTGACCGAGGCCTTGGGGCAGTCTTTCGTCGTGGAGAACCGGCCGGGCGCGGGCGGCACCATCGCGACCGACATGCTGGCGAAGTCCCCGCCCGACGGCCATACACTGATCATGGTGTCGGTCACCCACTCCATCAACGCCAGCCTCTACGGCAAGCTGCCCTACGATTCGGTCAAGAGTTTCGCGCCGGTCAGCCCGGTCGCGCTGCTCGCCGATGTGATCGCCGTGCATCCCTCCGTGCCCGTCAAGACGCTGCGGGAGCTGATCAGCCTGGCGAAGGCGAAGCCCAAGGACGTGAGCTACGCCCACGCAGGCAGCGGCACGCTCATGCACGTCGGCATGGAGCTCTTCCTGTCCATGGCGAACGTCAAGATGCTCGCCGTGCCCTACAACGGCGCGGGTCCCTCGACGCTGGCGGTGCTCGGCGGGCAGGTGCCCGTGCTCTCGACGAGCCTGCCGCCGGCGCTGCCCCATGCCCGGGCCGGCAAGCTGAGGATCCTCGCGGTGACTACCGCGCAGCGCACCCCGCTCGCACCGGAGTTTCCGACCGTGGACGAGGCGGCGGGACTGAAGGGGTACGAGGCCGTAGTGTGGGTCGGGCTGCTGGCGCCGGCGAACACGCCCGCGGCCGTGGTGAACCGGCTCAACGGGGAGATCGAGCGCCTCCAGCAGACGCGCGAGCTGCGCGAGCTGCTCGCGAGCCAGAGCTCCGATCCGTTCCGCGCCACGCCCGCCGGCTTCGCGGACCTCATCCGCAGCGACATCGAGAAGTACGGCAGAATCGTGCGCGGCATCGGCCTCAAGGTCGAATAGGCTTACTCACATCATCAATACAATCGAGGACCAGACCATGCGGTACAAGCTCGGGATCATCGTTCCCTCGTGGAACACCATGATGGAATACGAGGCGCAGCGTATGGCGGGCAACGGCACGTCGATCCATTCGATGCGCATCCCGCACACGGCCGACACCGAGGAGAACGTCATCTGGATGGGCACGCAGGTGCCGGCGGCGGCCAAGCTGCTGGCGCACGCCAAGGTGGACGTGATCTGCTACGGCTGCACCGGCGGCGGCTTCATCAAGGGACCGGGATACGATCAGCAGCTCACCGAGGAGATCAGGCAAGCCACGGGAATTAACGGCACCACCACGATCGTGGGTGTGATGGATGCGCTGCGTTGCTTCGGTGCCAAGAAACTGTGCGTGGCTTCTCCCTACGAGCCATGGCTGAACGAGAGATTGCGCGACTTCCTGAACCAGTCCGGATTCGAGGTGCTGGCCGTCAAGGGGCTCGGCACGCAGGCCCACGCGAGCGTCAAGCCGGAGGACGTCGAGGCGCTCGTCATGAGCGTGGATCGCCCGGACGCGCAGGCGATCTTCATCAGCTGCACGAACTTCGGGACGCTCGACATCATCGAGTCGCTCGAGAAGAAGCTGGGCAAGCCGGTCGTCACCAGCAACTCCGCCTCGATGTGGAAGATGATGCGCCTGGTCGGCGACAGGGGCGCGGCGCCGGGAGGCGGGCGGCTGTTCCGCGAGCATTGATGCGCGGCATCGTTTGCGCTGCGGGTGACGGCAGACGGAAGGCGGAAGGCAGAAGGCAGAAGGCAGAAGGCAGAAGGCAGAAGGCAGAAGGCAGAAGAGCGGCGTCCAGTCGACTCACGATTCACGTCGTTCCAGTGTCGGCGGCGGGCGATGAGTCTGTTCCCGAATGGAAAATGGGGCCGGGCTCACTTTTTTGAATAATTGCGACCGATCTGGAATGCGAGGTAATCGGGGTCGGTGTAACTTTATCGCCGTGGGCGATTACCGTTATTCGGAAATCTTACACTGCCCCCATTTACCGGCAACTTTCGACTTTCGACTTCAGCGATCGATGGCGTCAGACCCAATCGATCGCGCGTCGCCCACTGGGGCGACGATGAGCGTAAGCCCGCGCGTCGCCTGAACCTGCACCGGTTCGCCCTCGTCCACCGGACGAGCCTCCGGGGCGAGCTCGGCGCGCCACAGTTCGCCACGCACACGTATGTAACCCGAGCGGTCGAGCCGCTCGGTCGCCACGCCGTGTTCGCCATCGAGGGAGTGCAATGTCGCCGGGTGGCCGGGATCGTAGGAACGCCAGACGAACGGGTAGAGCGCCGCGTCCTTTGCCAGCCACAACCCCACCACGCTCCAGGCGAGCCACGCCGGCAGCCCCTGCCAATCCCGCAGCACGAGCAGGACCACGACGAGCAGAGCGAGTTCCGGCAACTGCAGCAGCCAATACTTGCCCAGCACCTGCGCAGACCACATGCGCCTTTCAGCAGCATCCAGGTTATGGCCTGCTCTGTGCGTTGGCGCCGCTCGCTTCAACATCTTCCGTTCAATTTCCTCCGGGCAACGCGCGCAACGCTTGCAGCGTCTCGTCCGGTTCCGGCCTTGTCGTGTAGTCCGGATCGGCCTGCGCGTAACGGATTACGCCGCCCCGGTCGACAATGAACCGTCCCGGCATCGGGAGCGTCCATGACGCATCGCCATTGAATTTCTCGATGTCGAGCTTGAATGTTTCCTGATAGACCTTCCTGACCGCGTCCGATAACTTGAACTTGAGCCCGAATTGCGCGGCGACCTGGTTGCCCGCGTCGCCCAGGATGTCGAACGTGATCTTGTGCTTCTCGATCATCTGCCGCAGGAACTCGGAGCGTTGCGGTGAAATCGCGACGAGCGTCGCGCCGGCAGCCGTGAAGTCCGGTGTTGCTGCCTGTAGAGCCTCCAGCTCCAGATTGCAGTACGGTCACCAGTGGCCGCGGTAAAAGCTCAACACGAGCGGGCCGCGCCCGAGCAGGTCCGCCGAGCTCACCATCGCGCCGTTTTGATTGGGCAGCGTAAATTGCGGCGCGCGCGCGCCCGGTTTGAGCACGCGCTCCATGATGCCGGAGGCGCGCAGCTCGGCGGTCCCCCGCTCGAGGGCTTCGCGAATTTCAGGCGGCCGGTTACCCGCGGATCTGGCCTTGTGCGCGTTCAGCTTTTCTTGCAGTGACATCGCGGTACGCTCCTGGTGATATTTCAAACGGGATCGGACTCGACTGTCGTCGAAGTATCGCGCGAAACCCCGCCACCGACAAATGGGCAGTCCCATTTGTGAAGGCAAAAGGCGAAAGTCGAAAGGCGAAAGTGGGCCACCAGTAACGAGTTACGCCCTTACAGCTAAGGCTAAAGACGAAAAGCGAGAACGAGTTACCGAGCCGTTTTTTACTTTCGCCTTTCGACTTTCGCCTTTTGCCTTGCGCCCCGAGCGGCGCCGGGGATGCGGTATCCTAGGCGCTCCACGAGGGAGGGATCGATGGATCAATCAGCCAGGATCGAGTATTCCGTCGTCGAGGGGTGGGAGCAGCTTCCCAAGGGCTACGTGCACCGGGATGTCGCCGGGGTGGCGGTGGACGGCGAGGATCGCGTGTACCTCATGTGCCGCGGGGACCATCCGGTCATGGTGTATGACCAGAAGGGGAAATTCCTGCACTCGTGGGGCGAGGGCGATTTCACCTCCCGCACCCACGGCATCTACGTGGGCCCTGACGGCACGATCTTCTGCACGGACGACGGCAATCACACCGTCCGCCAGTTCACGCCCAAGGGCAAGCTGCTGATGACGCTCGGGGTTCTGAATACGCCCTCGGACACGGGCTACGACGGGAAGGACATCATGTCCGTCAAGCGCGGCGCAGGCCCGTTCAACCGCCCCACCAACATCGCGGTCGGCCCCAGGGGCGACCTCTACGTTTCCGACGGCTACGGCAACTGCCGTGTTCACCAGTTTTCTCCCGGCGGCCAGCTGAAGCGATCGTGGGGATCGCCGGGCCGCGGTCCCGGCCAGTTCTACCTTCCCCACGGCATTGCCGTGGCCTCCGACGGGCGCGTCTTCGTCTGCGACCGGGAGAGCGACCGCATCCAGATCTTCAGCCCCGACGGCGAGTACCTGAGCGAGTGGACCGACACGCAGCGCCCCACCCATATCGCGTTCGACCCCGAGGGCCGCGCCTACGTGACCGAGCTCGCGTGGCACGAGGGCGACACCTCGCAGAGCCTCGGACCCATCACCAGGGCGAACGCGCGCCACGCGCGCATGAGCGTCTTCGACCCGGAAGGCCGCGTGCTCGCGCGCTGGGGCACGCCCGTCGTCACCGCGCCGGGGAGCTTCGCCGCGCCCCACGGGCTCGCGCTCGACTCCCGGGGCGACCTCTACGTGAGCGAGGTCACGTGGACCTTCGCCGTGAGCCGCGGCCGAGCGCCCGCGGATTGCCACACGTTCCAGAAGTTTTCGCTCGTCACGAAGTGACAGACGAAAACAAGTCGAAAGTCGAAAGGAGGAAGGAGGAAGGAGGAAGGAGGAAGGAGGAAGGAGGAAGGAGGCCACTTTCGTCTTTCGCCTTCCGACTTTCGCCTTTGAGTATCCGCTCATCCTGCGAAAGGGAGTGACATGAACTCGAAAATGCCGGTCCTGTGGGTCGCTGGACTCCTCCTCGCGGTGAGCGCGGTGTTTCCCATCGCCCCCGCCTCGGCCTGGCCGGAGAAGCCGGTACGGATCATCATTCCCTGGCCTCCCGGAGGCAGCACCGACATCATCGGGCGGATCCTGGCGGCGGAGCTGACCTCGCGGCTCAAGCAGCAGGTCGTCATCGACAACCGCGCGGGCGCGGGCAGCATCGTCGGCCTGCAGATCGCGACGGCGGCGCCTCCGGACGGCTACACCTTCATGATGACCTCCACCGCGTACGGGTTTCTCATCGACAGGCCCAAGGTGCCCGTCGATCTCGTCAATTCGTTCGCGCCGGTCGCGATGATCGGATTCGGCGACAGCGCGCTCGTCGTGCACCCGTCCTTCCCGGTGAAGACGGTGAAGGACCTGATCGATCTTGCGAAGAAAAGGCCCGGCGAGATCCTGTACGCCTCCTCGGGCATCGGCGGCTTTCCGCACATGAACACGGAGCTCTTTACGCTCATGACCGGCGCGAAGATGGTGCACGTGCCGTTCAAGGGCGGCGGGCCCGCGATCGCCGACGTCGTGGCGGGGCACACCCAGATCAACTTCGGCTCGCTCGTCACCGTGCTGCCGCACGTGCAGACGAAGCGGCTGCGGCTCGTGGCCACCGGCGGCCCGAAGCGCAACTCCAAGCATCCGGACGTGCCGGCGATCGCGGAGACGGTGCCCGGGTACGAATCCCGCATCTGGTGGGGGATCTTCGTGCCGCCGAAGACGCCGCCGGATGTCATCGCGCGCTTCCACGCCGAGACCAATGTCGTGATCTCCGCGCCGGCGTTCCAGAGCCGGCTCGACGAGCAAGGCGGCGTCGTCGTGACCATGAGCTCCGCCGAGTTCGGAAAGCTGATGGTCTCCGAGCAGAACAAGTGGCTCGGGGTCATCAAGGCGGCCGGGATCAAGGGAGAGTAACAACATAGGCGAGTGACGAGTCACGAGGGATGAGGGATGAGGGATGAGGGCGGACGGCAGAAGGCGAGAGGCGAGTGACGAGTGACGAGAGGCGAGGGACGAGGGATGAGGGCGGAGGGCAGAATGCAGAAGGCGAGAGACGAGAGACGAGAAACGGAAAGATGAAGGATGATCCGACACTCGAGGAGGTGAGAAGGATGGCCGCGGAGATCGGGCTCGCGCGCCTGACGGAGGCGCATCTCCAGGAGCTGCTGCGGGCGACGCGCGCGGCGCGCGCCCGCCGCGCGGCCCTGCCGGTGGCGACCCTCGTCCCCGCCGACGAGCCGTCCCACGTCTTCCATCCGGGCGGCGGCCGATGACCGACCTTGCCTGGCTCACGGTCGCGGAGGCGGCCGAGCTGCTGCGCGGCCGGAAGCTCTCGCCCGTCGAGTACGCGAGAGCCTTGATCGACCGCATCGAGCGGCACGACGGGAAGCTCAACGCCTTCCTGCGGTTCACGCCGGAGATCGCGCTCGAGGACGCGCGGCGCGCGGAAGCGGAGATCGCGCGCGGCGCCTGGCGCGGCCCGCTGCACGGCGTGCCCTACGGACTCAAGGACATCGTCGATTACTCCGGCCTGCCCACGACCGCCCATTCGAAGATCCTGAAGGACAACATCGCCGCCGCGGACGCGCACGTCGCGGCGAAGCTCAAGGCGGCGGGCGGCGTATTCATGGGCAAGCTCTCGACGCACGAGTTCGCCATCGGCGGGCCGTCGTTCGACCTGCCGTGGCCCCCGGCGCGCAATCCGTGGAACCGGGACCACTTCTGCGGCGGCTCCTCGAGCGGCTCCGGCGCCGCGACCGCGGCGGGCTTCCTGCCGGCGGCGATCGGCACCGACACCGGCGGCTCGGTGCGCAGTCCCGCCTCGATGTGCGGCGTCGTCGGCATCAAGCCCACCTACGGCCTGGTCAGCCGGCGCGGAGTGTTACCGCTCGCCTACTCGCTCGATCACGTGGGGCCGCTCACGCGCACGGCGCGGGACAACGCGATCCTGCTCGACATCATCGCGGGCCACGACCCGCTCGACCCCGGCAGCAGCGCCCGCACCGCGGGCAGCAGCGCCGCGGAGCTCGATCGCGGCGTGAAGGGGCTCAAGGTGGGCGTGATCCGCCATTTCTACACCCGCGACATGGAAGCCGACCGGGAGGTGGCCGCGGGAATCGACGCGGCGGCGAAGAAGCTCGCCGATCTGGGCGCGGAGGTGAGCGAGGTCGAGACCGCGCCGCTCGGCGAATTCACCGCCTGCAACCGCACGATCCTGACGAGCGAGGCGTACGCGGTCCACGAGCAATGGCTGCGCGAGCGGCCGCAGGACTACGGGGCGCTCGCGCGCGAACGGATCATGGCGGGCGCCTTCGTGCGCGCGGCCGATTACGTCAATGCGACGCGCCTGCGCCGCAAGATGGCCGACGCGTTCCACGCGCTCTTTTCCGGGATCGACGTGGCGGTGACGGCGAGCTCGATGGACCCGCCCTGCCGCATCGACGACCCGAAGGCGGTCGAGTACACCTATCCACGGCAGGCGCGCGCGCCGTTCAACCTCACCGGCGGCCCGGCGCTGTCGGTGCCGGTGGGCTTCAGCAAGGCCGGGCTGCCGCTCTCGATGCAGATCGTCGGCAAGCCCTGCACCGAGGCGGTGGTCTACCGCGTCGCGCAGGCGTACGAGCAGGCGACCCAATGGGTCGCGCGGCATCCGGCGAAAACTTGAGGGCTGGCGGCCCGGGAAGAGCCGAAGCTCTCCCCCGGCGAGGGGTCAGGTCTGGAAATGGCGCATTGCGTGCGAGAGTTTGAGACCTGACCCCGCAGGTTCCTGAGGGAGGCGGCCCGGGAAGAACCGAAGCTCTCCCCGGGACCGATGTCAGATCAATTGGCAGCGAAGCAGTAGAACAGGCCGTCTCCGCCCGTGCCCTGCAGCGCTTTCTGGCTGCAGCCCCCGCGCGACGAATGCGACGAGTTCCAGGAGGTCGCCCACGCATGGGGCACCAGGCCCGCGCGATCGTGATGGCCGACCATGGCCGCGCCATCAGGCCCGCTCTTCGTCCAGTTGCCGCACGTCATGTCGGTAAAGGGTGGGCTCGGCGGAAAGGCGGTGCCGTCGGCTCGCGAGCCGGTCAGGATGTCGTGCTTGTTCGGCTTCATGGTGCGATCGTTGACCGGGCGCCCGCGCTCGTCCAGCGCCGTGTCCTTGTTCACGTTGTTGCGGTCCGAGTGCAGCTCCTCGACGTTCCTCGCGATCATGACGCCCTTGACGTTGTACCAGGGTCCGCTGCCGATGCGGTCGCGCGCGTGCACCGCGTTCGCGTCGGCCAACCCGCCCGTGGCCTGCGTGCTCAAGTAGGCGCGCCAGGTCTTGCCGCGGGATCCGGCGGCCTCGGCGAGCGACTGGCAGTGCCGGTCGGGCCGGCCAGACCCCCGAGGTCGGCCCCGTTGCCCGGGCCGGCGCTGGTGATGAAAAAGCTCATCGATTGCGGTCCCGGCTCCATTCCGGCGCAGGCGGCGAGCGCCAGGGCCGCGGAGCCGACGAAGGTAATGCCGATCATGCGGGTCTTCATTTTTGCCTCCTTCTTGAGATGGTGGTTCGAGGGGTGCTCCGCTGTAAACAGCCGGGGGGCGGCAAATCATCCCATAGCGTGGGCAAACCCGCCACGCGACGGCCGTGCTACCCTCCGTCGTTCTTGACCCCCGGGAAAAACGAAGGAAGCCCATGAAAACGATAGACATCCATGCCCACATCGTCCCGGAGTCCCTGTGGAAGGCCGTCGATGCAAAGAAGGAATGGCACGGCTTTCGTCACGAGCCGGGCGCGGGCCTGGGTACATTCGTGGGGGGCGGCATGCGCACGGGGTTCACCTCGGACAAGGTGCGCTACACGGTGGAGCAGCGCCTGCAGGACATGGACGCGCAGAAGGTGGACGTGCAGGTGCTCTCCGTCCACATGCCGTTCGTCGGCTATCACCTCGAAGCGGCGCAGGGACTTGCCCTGGCGCGCGAAGTGAACGACGAGATCGGCGCGACGGTCCGCCAGAACAAGGGGCGCTTCGCGGGGCTCGCCACGCTGCCCGCGCAGGACGTGAAGCCCGCCATCGCGGAGCTCGAGCGCGCGGTGACGAAGCTGGGCCTGAAGGGCGCGTCGCTCGACACGCAGGTGAACGGCGAGCAGTGGGACGAGCCGAAATTCCTCCCCTTCTTCAAGGCCGCCGAGCAGATGGGGGCGGTCCTCTTCTACCACCCGCAGCCGCAGAACAATTTCCTGATGCAGCGGATCAACCGCCACGGGCTCTTCAACAGCCTCGGCGTGATCCTGGACGACGCGATCGTCACCGCGGTGCTGATCTGCGGCGGGGTGCTGGAGAAGTGCCCGGATCTCAAGGTCTGCATCGCGCACGGCGGCGGTCCCGCTTGCTTCGCGATGGGGCGGCTCGACCGCAACTGGAACGAGCGGCCGGCGACGCGCAGCACCCCGCAGCCGCCGAGCGCGTACCAGAAGCGCCTCTACTACGACACTGTCGTGCCGAGCGAGGAGGCGCTGCGCTTTCTCATCGACCGCGTGGGCGCCGACCGGGTGGTGCTGGGCAGCGACTGGCCGTTCGTGCTGTGGCATCCGTCTCCGGTCGCGTGGGTGCAGGGCCTCGAGTCGCTCACGCCGGAGGAGAAGGAGAAGATCCTGTGGAAGAACCTCGCGGAGCTGCTCGACATCCGCTGACGCCGGCCGGCGTCAGCGGCGTGACGACTGACGGCTGACGCGCCGCCGGCATGTTCCGCGTTCGATGTTCAAAGTTCAACGTTCAAAGTGAAAACCGTAGTACCACGGACCGCTCCAACCTTGAACCTTGAACCTTGAACCTTGAACGGGCAAGGCCCGATTGCATGACGAGTGACGACGGACGGAATAGCTCTACCGCCAAGGACGCAAAGATCGCCAAGGAAAGCATACGACGGGTCGCCAGGGACGCAAAGGACACAAAGAACAACGACTAATTATTGAGTTTTCCCTCGCGTCCCTCGCGTCCTTCGCGGTGAGGCTTTTGTCTTCCCCGACGTCCTTCGCCTCTTGGCGGTGAGGCTTTCGCGGGGATGACGGAATATCACCCTGACTCCATGCAACTGATATCAACGAGGAACGAACGATGGCCAAGCCGAAAGGCGAAGCGCCCGCCGCTGAGCAGCGGTTCAAGCCGATCCCCCTCGAGAACCTGACGCCGGAGCAGCGCGCGCTCGCCGACGCGATCCGGTCGGGCCCGCGCGGCGCGGTGAAGGGCTCCGCCGCCGCGCGGCCGGGTCCGCTCGGCGGACCCTTCAACGTCTGGCTGCGAAGTCCCGGCATCGGGCAGATCATCCAGAGCCTCGGCGCGGAGATCCGCTTTCGCAGCTCGCTGCCGCCGAAGTTGAACGAGCTCGCGATCATCATTACCGCACGCCACTGGAGCTGCCAGTACGAGTGGTCCGCGCACCACCGTCTCGCGCTGGAAGCCGGGCTCGATCCGGCGATCGGTGAGGACATCGCGCACGGCCGCCGGCCGGCGAAGATGTCGGCGGACGAGACGATCGTCTACCACTTCTCGCGCGAGCTCCACGAGACGCAGTGCGTGAGCGACGCGACCTACCAGCGGGCGCTCGACCGGTTCGGCGAGCGCGGCGTCATGGACCTCATCGCGGTGAACGGGTACTACGGCCTAGTTTCGATGACGCTCAACGTGGACCGCACGCCGCTGCCGGGGGGAGCGCCGCCGCCGTTGCCGCCGCTTAAAAAGCGGTAATGGGTGATGGGTGATGGGTGACGAGTGACGGGAAAGGAGTGATGCGTGACGACTGACGGCTGACGACTGACGAGAGGCGGCAGGCAAAACACAGAACCCCGAACCCTGTATTGGACGGCGGTTTCGCCCGCGCGTAGACTGGCTGCCGGTCCGGACCTCACCGGACCAAGGGGGGATCCAATGAAGCTCCACCGCTTGCTCGCGGCGGCGCTGTGCGCCGCTTTCCCGATGGGCGCGGCGCACGCCCAGGCTTTCCCGGCAAAACCGATCCGCATCGTCGTGCCGTTCGCGCCCGGCGGCACTTCCGACATTCTCGCGCGCGTCATCGGCGCGAAGATGACCGAGAACTGGCGCCACCAGGTGCTCGTGGACAACCGCCCCGGCGCCAGCGGCAATATCGGCGCCGAGTTCGTCGCGCGCGCGGCGCCGGACGGCTACACGGTGGTGCTGATGGACGTGGGCAATCTCTCGATCAGCCCCAGCATCTTTCCCAAGCTCCCGTTCGACATCATCAAGGATTTCGCGCCGGTGACCGCGATCTCGTACTCGCCGCACCTGCTTGCCACGCACCCGAGCGTGCCGGTGAAGACGGTGAAGGAGCTCGTCGCGCTCGCCAAGGCGCGCCCGGGGGGGCTCAACGTCGGCTCGACTGGGCTCGGCAGCGCGCCGCACATGGCCGGACTGCTCTTCGCCCACCGCACGGGGATCAAGTGGGTGTACATCCCGGCGAAGGGCGGCGCGCAATCCATTCTCGATGTCGCGAGCGGGCAGGCCGACCTGCTCTTCAACGGCATGCTCGCGACGCTGCCGCACGTGCAGAGCGGGAGACTCAAGCTCATCGCGATCTCGAGCGAGCAGCGCGTGCCGGCATTGCCCGACACGCCGACGGTCGCCGAGGCGGGCAACCTGCCGGGCTTCGTCACCGGCTCCTGGCAGGGCATGCTGGCGCCGGCGAAGACGCCCGCCGACGTCGTCGCGCGCGTCAATGCCGAGGTGGTGCGCATCATCACTCTGCCCGACATCAAGGAAAAGCTCTCGGCGACCGGCGCCTACCCCATCGGCAATTCGCCGCGCGAGTTCGGAGAGTGGCTAGCGGCTTCGAAGGATCGCTGGGCGAAGCTCATCAAGGACACGGGCTTCAAGCTCGAAGACTAGCGCGAGGAAAGCGGGTCTGACACCTTTTCTCTTGCTGACGTTAAGCCGGGGGCGAGCGTGACGATTCCAGAGTACGAGGTCTTCGCCATCAAGTACGCGCAGCGCCAGGCGCGGCGCGCCGACCATTTCATCGGCGGAGATCCCCATGACGCGCCGATGCCCATGGACTACTTCGTGTGGCTGATCCGCAACGCGGAGCGCGAGATCGTGGTCGATACCGGGTTCACGGCCGACATGGCCGCGAAGCGCGGGCGCGAGCTCCTGCGCGCTCCGCGCGCAGCCCTCGCCTTGCTGGGCGTCAAGACCGAGGCGGTGCGCGAGGTCGTGATCACGCACATGCACTACGATCACGTCGGGACGCATGCGGATTTCCCCGGCGCCGTCTTTCACCTGCAGGACGAGGAAATGCGGTTCGTCACCGGACGCTACATGCGCCATGCGCAGTTCAGCCGGTCGTTCGAGGCCGACGACGTGGCCGGCATGGTGCGGCTGCTGTTCAAGGGCCGCGTGGCGTTCCATGACGGGGCGGAAGAAATCGCGCCGGGCGTGAGCGTTCATCACATCGGCGGACATACCGCGGGGCTCCAGGCGGTGCGCGTGCACACGCGGCGCGGCTGGGTGGTGCTCGCGTCCGACGCCAGCCACTACTACGAGCACATGGAGACCGGGCGCTGCTATACGACGACCTTTCATCTCGGGCGCGTCGTGGAGGGCTACGAAACGCTGCGGCGGCTCGCCGACTCGCCGCGGCACATCATTCCGGGGCACGATCCGCTCGTGATGGCGCGCTACCCGGCGGTTTCGAAGGAACTCGATGGCATCGCGGTCCGCCTCGACGTGATGCCGCGGGAGCAGCGGGAGACGCCCGGCCGCTAGTGGCTCACGAGCGACCTGAAGGATGAAGGATGGAGGATGAAGGATGATCCCGGCGTTCGCCGGGAGCACCGATCACTCGTGATATGGCGCTGAAACGCCCGAAAGGCCCTGCCGGCACGGTAGTCGTGCTGGAGCACGACTCGAAAATTCTCCGGGACAACCCGCTCGGCGATCCGCACGTGCGCAAGCTCGCGGTGTGGCTGCCGCCGCAGTACGACGCGCATCCGGGCAGGCGCCGCTTCCCGGTGCTCTACGACTTCGTCGGCTTCACCGGTTCCGGGCTCGGGCATATCGGCTGGAAGCCGTTCGGCGACAACGTGCCGGAGCGCGCGGCGCGGCTCATCCACGAGAAGAAGATGGGGCCGGCGATCATCGTCCTCCCGGACTGCTTCACGGCGCTCGGCGGCAACCAGTACGTGAATTCCACCGCGATCGGCAATTACGCGGACTACCTCACGCGCGAGATCATTTCCTTCGTGGACCGCGAGTTCCGGACGCTCGCGAGCCGCGAGCATCGCGGCTGCTTCGGTAAATCATCCGGCGGCTACGGCGCGATCCTCCACGGCATGAAGTACGCACGGTACTGGGGCGCGATCGCGGACCATTCCGGAGACGCGTATTTTGATTTCGTTTACTGGCACGACTGGCCGAACACGCTCAACGAGCTCGCCAAGCATCGCGTGCCGAAGAGAAAAGCGGGCCGCTACGACGCGCGCCGCGAATCCGGCCGCAAGGGGCTCGCCGCGGGGCGCGACGACGGGCGCATCAGGCGCTTCCTGCAGCACGTGTGGAAGGAGGAAAAGCTCGCCACCGCCGAGAGCCTTTGCATCATGAACCTGTGCATGGCGGCGACCTACGATCCGGACCCGCGGGCCCCGCTCGGCTTTCGCGTGCCGTTCAACCTCGAAACCGGCGAGCTTCTGGTGCAGCGCTGGAGACGGTGGCGCGCGCACGATCCAGTCAACCTCGTCGCGAGGTACCGCGCCAATCTCAAGTCGCTGCGCGGCATCTACATCGATTGCGGCTGGCGCGACCAGTACCACATCCATTACGGCTCGCGCATCCTGTCGAAGCGGCTCGCGGCGGCCGGCATCCGGCATACCTACGAGGAGTTCGACGACAACCACTCGGACATCGATTACCGGATGGACGTGAGCCTGCCGTTCCTCTACCGCGCGCTCAAGCCATAAAAAGCTGGGTAATGGGTGATGGGTGATGAGTCACGAGTGCGCGGTTTCTCGGGGCCCCTGAGAGCCGCCGAGCAGCCAGAGAAGCAAGGCGAAAGTCGAAAGGCGAAAGGCGAAAGGCGAAAGTAGCTCAAACCTGGTGACGCAGTGACGGTCTTTGGGGGCTCCTGCGAGCCGCCGAGCAGCGCAGGGGACCGCTACGCGTTCACGAGGTAGCGGCGGCGAACCGGGGCGCCCTTCTCTTTGGTTGCTTTCTCTTGGGCGAGCAAGAGAAAGTTACCAGGCCCCGCGAGGGGACTGTATGGCCCTCGCGGAAGGCGAACGCCCGCCGCGATGCGGCGCGGATATCCGTTCAGGTCTTCAGGTGCTCCTTGTAGAACGCAAGCGTGCGCGACCACGCGAGCTTCGCGGCGTTCTCGTCGTAGCGCGGCGTCGTGTCATTGTGAAAGCCGTGGTAGGTGCCCGGGTATAGATACTTCCGGTATCTCACGCCGTTGGCCTTGAGCGCGGCTTCCCACGCGGGCCAGCCGGAATTGACGCGCGGGTCGTGCTCGGCGTAATGGATCAGCAAGGACCCCTTGATCTTCGCGGTATCCTCGGCGCTGACCTGGCTCCCATAGAAGGGCACCCCCGCCGCGAGATCCGGCATCCGCACGGCGAGCTGGTTGACGGTCGAGCCGCCGAAGCAGAAGCCGACCGCGCCGATCCGGCCCGAGCACTCGGGGCGCGACTTGAGGAAGCCGGCGCCGGCAAACAGGTCTTCGGCCATCTTACTGCGGTCGAGCTTGGCGAACATCGCCCGCGCCTTGTCCTCGTCGCCGGGGTAGCCGCCGGCCGGCGCGAGGGCGTCCGGCGCAAACGCGACGTAGCCTTCCACGCCCAAGCGCCGAGCGACGTCCTCGATGTACGGATTAAGGCCGCGGTTCTCGTGAATTACCAGCACGCCGGGCAGCTTGCCCGCGGCCTTGGCCGGGCGCACGTAGTAGCCGCGCATCGTTCCCGAGCCCTGTGGCGAAGGGTAGGCCAGGTACTCCACCTTGATCCGCGCGTCGTCCTTGGCAATCTGCTGCGCCCAAGCGAAATTGGGACTGAGAGCCTCCAGCATCGCCGCGGCCGTGAACCCGCCGATCGCGTACTTCGCGGCACGGTCCAGAAACCCGCGGCGGCCCATCGTGCCGTGCACGTAGCCGTCGAAGAGGTCGAGAACTTCCTGCGGAAAATCGCGCGCCTTTTTTCGTTCCATGCAAATTGCCTCCTCGAGTTATTGTCATGAGCGACGGCCTGCGGCTGATGGCGGACGATCGAGCGCTGCCGCGGTAATGGAATTAATGGGAGTCTGATTCGAAGTTCAAAGTTCCGAGTGGCTTGTTGATCCGCCAATGCCCCGACCCTGGGTCATGAACCCGGAACAGCGCGTAGAGATCGCACGTGAAAGGACTTGCCCCGGTCAGGGCCCGGGCCAACGGCCCCCGCACTTCGAGCTTTCAACGCCGCGCGCACGCCGTGTAAGATTCGACGATCCCGCCGGTCTCATGAAATGGACGGCGTCGCGCCGTCACTTATGGAGGAGAATCGATGCCAAAACCACTGGGAAACGAAGATTTTTCGGATAAGCCGGGCGAGCGCGTGATCGACAGGCCCGAGCTGCCCGCGCAGGGCATCACCAACGAGAACGACGTGCACACCGAGATCGTCTCGGGCGAGATGCAGCTCAAGCGCGGTGTCGCGGGCAAGTTCGAGGTGTTCTGCGACGAGCCCGCGCGCATCGGCGGCACGGACAGATATCCGTCGCCGATGAGCTATCTCGCGATGGCGATCGGCTTCTGACTGCTCACCCAGGTTGCGCGGTACGCGCACATGATGAAGATGAAGGTGAGCGGCGCGGACTGCCGCGTCGTCCTGCGCAAGCATCTGGGCGGCTCGGTGCTCAAGGGCACGGTATTCAACCGCTGGGAGGGCGTCAACACGTATCTCAGCGTCGAGAGCGACGAGCCCGCGGAAAAGCTCGCCCACCTGATCAAGAACGCCAAGGCCGGGTGCTTCGCGGAGGGCCTGATCACGCAGCAGGTGCCGCTGCACAGCCACATCGAAGTGAACGGGAAGCCGTTTCGACTCGAGGGTGTAACGGAAAAGTAAATCGCGCGCTGCGGCGGGAAAGGGGCCAGCGGAAAAAGGGGCCGGGCCCGCCGTCCGGCAAGCGTGCACTGCCTGCTCGGCATCGGCTAACCAAGGCCAGGAACTATCGAACCTGGCCTCTTTCTTCGATCATCGTCTTCCGAGGAAGAAGGGTGCGAGAAAGCAACCAGCTCCGATACTCTTGAAGCATGACTTCCGCCCCCGGAAAACTCACATCCGCTTCGCTCACGCGTTTATCCGGACGCGTGTAGCTCGAACTCGCCGTTTATCTCCACCGCGATCCCGCGCGGAAGCGATACATGCCCCACCGCCGAGCGGGCGTGCTTCCCGTGCTCGGCGCCCCAGAGCTCGAAGAACAAGTCAGAGGCGCCATCGATGACCTGCGGGTGCTGGGCGAAGTCCGACGTGCAGTTGCACATCCCGAACAGGCGCAGCACGCGCCTTACACGATCAAGGTCTCCGCAATGCGCCTTGATCGTCGCCATCATGGTGAGGGCCACTGCGCGCGCGGTGGCGTAGCCTTCCTCCACCGTGATGTCCACGCCGAACTTTCCGGTCTGCCGCACGTTGGGCAGTTTCGGCAGGTCGAGCCCGTGCCCGGACAACAGGAGCAGCGTGCCGGCCTGGGTGCAGCCGGTGCGGTTGTTTTTCGGGAATACGAACGGCGGCGGCAGCTCGTAGCCCATCTTATTCAGGCGCGTTTCGATCGTTCCCATTAGGCTCATTCCACTTTCATGCCGATGGTGTCGGCGAACTTGCGCGTGCGTGCGACGTACTCCCGCACCATCGTCTCGAACTCGGCAGGTCCGCTCGACACAGGCTCCCCGCCGAGCGTCGCCAGCCGCTCTCGAAGCTCCGGCAGCGCGAGGATGCGTGCCATCTCCTTCGACACGCGCTCGCGGATCGCGAGCGGCGTGCCGGCGGGCGCAAGAACGCCGAACCAGTCGTCACCTTCGTAATTGAGTCCCGCCTGCGCAATCGTCTGCACGCCCGGCATGAGGCGCGCGCCCGCCGGGGAAGTCGTCACCAGGATCTGCAGCTTGCCCGCCTTCGCGAGTGGAATCGCGTTCGGCCCCGGCGCGAATGCGTAGAGCACGCGGGCCGTCATCGCCTCGGTAACTGCTTCCGGCGTGCCCCGCTGCGGCGAATGCTCGGCCTTGATGCCCGCAAGGTGCGCCACCGTCGCCGCATGCAGGTGCGCAGTGCTGCCGACACCGGCCGTGCTGTAGAACACGCCCGCGGGCTGCGCTTTCGCATGCGCGATCAGGTCCCTTAGCGACTTGAAGCCGTGCGTGGTGGACACGACCATGAAACTCGGCGATATCGCCATCTGCCCGACGCCGGAGAAATCCCTGGACGCGTCGTACGGGACGGTGCGGTCGATCGCGGAACGCACTCCAAACGCGCTGGCGACGGCGAGAAACGTGCGGCCATCCGGCTTCTGTGTGGTCACGTATTGCGAGCCGATGACGCCGCCGGCGCCGACGCGATTCTCCACGATCACCGGCACATTCCAGGCGTCGGCCATGTGTTTCGCGACAAGCCGCGTGATGACGTCCGTGCCCCCGCCCGCCGTGTAGGGCACGATGAAGCGCACGGGTTGTGTCGGATACTTGTCGGCGTCCGGCACCTGCGCCGATGTCAAAATGGGCGCCGCCAGCGCAGCGACGCCGAAGGCGCGCAGCGCCCTCGAAACACGGCCAGAAAAATGATCGCAGGCGAGCGATGTGGGCTTCATGGTCTTCCTTTCATGTCGAAGGTTGCGTGGTTTTTTTCAGGACGATTGCGGGTTCGGATAATCGCTGTACGCTCGCGGCCGCGGGCGCGACCAGCGGCTAGGGGACGTACACCCAGAGATCCAGCATCACGACGGCGCCCGGCACCCCGAGCGCGGGCACTTCGATCGCCGAGAACGGCAGGTATTGGCCTGGCAGGTGCTGCTGCCAGACCTGCCAGGCGCCGTTGAAGTCGGCAAGACTCGTATGAAACTGCTGCGCACGAACCACGTTGCCGAGTGAAGTGCCGGCCTTGCGGCAGATGCGCTGCGCCTGGGTGAGCATGTGATCCATCTGCAGCTGCACGGCGCTTCCGAATTGCGGCTGGCGCGGGTCGATGCGCGCTGTGGAGGCAAGGGCGCCACCCGGGCCCACCGCCATCAAGCCCGACAGGAACAACAGGTCGCCGGCGCGGACCGCCTGCACCTGGCCCGCATACGCCGTCGCTACGCCGGCATCGATCACCTCTTTCTGCGTGCGGCCGCCGTGGTGCAGGCTGATCGTGTTGATCTCGATGCGGCTGGCCTCGCAGATGAAGCCGGGCGTGGCGGTGGTGATGATGGTGGTGGCGGGCGGCGCCTTCGGAAAGTGCTTCGTCCATACCTCGTTGAACGCCGGGATGTCGTCCACGTCGCGCAGATAGATCTGCGCCTTCACCACCCCGGCGAGGGTGTTGCCGACGGTGGCGAGCGCCGGCTTCAATTTTCGCTCGAGCACGAACTCGGTTTCGAGCTTGATCGGCGTGCCCTTCCACAGATGCCCGGCCGGCATGCGCGCCGCGGGATCAATCGGCCCTTCCTCGGTCTTGAGCGCCTCCGCGGTCTGACCGGCGACGAACACGTAGTCGCCGCAGGTAAGAACGGGGCTGTAAGCGGAGGTCGCGTGCACCGGCAGATTCTTCGGGCGGTGCTGCATGGCCTCGAAGCCCTTGGCCGGCACCGCGGCCATTAACTGCACCTCCATGTCCTGCCCGGCGAGCAGGAATCGCTGGTGCAGATTCGAAGTGCTGGGCGGAACGTGGCCAGCGAAGAATTCGCGCCGCACTTCGTGGTAGGCGGGAACGACCTGCCCGCCGGTGTAGTACTGGTCGACCCGCACGACGTGCTTGCGGTCCGTACCGCCAGCCTTGAGCACCTTCGCGAGGTTGGCGAAGATACGCCGCGCCTCCTTCTTGTGCTTCGGCATGCCATGGCGCGGCGCGGCCCCGTCGATCACCTCGGGGGCCATGCCGCTCACGAAATCGGCCGTGCCCTTGTGCCCGGTGGCGAACACCCAGCGTCCCGCGCGCACGCCGGGCGCGTAGCGAATGTTACCGGGCTGGATGGAAACCGGAAGCAGCGCGGTCGCGACGGACTCGGATCGCGCAGGTTTCTTGCTGGCAGGCATCGAACGAATGTCTTGCGGAAGGGAAGATACGGAAAAACGCTATTTTCGGGGAGTATGGCGCTAAACCCCGCCTTATGCCACTGGCGACGGCGCAAGGCAGGGATGAGGGAGAAGGGGAAAGGCCCGGGGCAGAAGGCCGTAAGGGCGTGAGAGTATCAGGGCGGGAGAGCGAGTAAAGCTTCCTGTCGATCTCCCGACCGCCCGGTCTCACGGGTTCGTATCCCGCCGGTCGTCAGCTGTATCCAAAGCCGCTTTCCGCGACAGGGCATGACGTGGCCCCGCCTCCCCTTTAAGGTGCGCGCTCGATGTTTACTTCGACCACTTGGGATCGTTGACTCGCTGTCCGTCCGTTCTTCTGGGGCTTTGAGATAAACACGAGCCTGGGCTCAGCCCTAATTTTTGGAGGAACGCAGCAATGCCAACCGGCACCGTAAAGTGGTTCAACGACGCGAAGGGTTTTGGCTTCATTACACCTGACGGCGGGGGCGAAGATCTATTCGCCCACTTCGCCGCGATCAACATGCAGGGATTCAAGTCGCTGAAGGAAGACCAGAAGGTGTCTTTCGAGATCACCGTCGGCAACAAGGGCAAGACGCAGGCAACCAACATCCAGTCTGTCTGAGGGGTGCGCACTGCGCAAAAAAAGCCGGGCTCAGGCCCGGCTTTTTGTTTGTGCGGCGCGGCGAGCCGGACTAGCGGTCTTCCGATTTCCGCAATCCGTCGAGCGGCACGTCGGACGGGATCTCCTGGCGGAAGCCGGGTTGATCCCTCTCCAGGACGACGGGGGCGGCGGGCTTGGCGCCTTTCTTCGGGCGGCCGGGCCGGCTCGTGACGTAGAAAATCTTGAGCGGCGGGACCACGGGCGGGTTTTCCAGGAACCGGCAGTCGGATTCCGTCGGCATGCTCACCATGGCGCCGATCCGCGTCTTGCCGAGGTACACGGTGTAGCGCAGCATGTGCATCGAATACGGGATCGGCTGCGCGACCACCTCGTACTTCCCGACCATGAACCGCCCGCGCGCCACGACAGGAGCCCTCATGCGTCCCCCCCGGTCCTGGACGCGAGCTTCTTGCGCGGCCGGGGGATGCCGCTCGCGGGCTTGGCGCCGCGGATGACTCCACGCGGGCGCTCGCCGAGCACGGCATCGCATCGTTGCACGATTTCCGGATCGTTGAGACGTTCCGCGTTGGCACGCAATTGCCGCACCTCGGGCGTGGGCAGCGCGGCGATTCTTTCCCGGGTCCAATCCACCGACCGGGCCGGCCTAATGGTTCTCATGGCTGATCTCTCTCTCCGGAACGAATTTCACAGGCTTCGATGCGAACAAAAGAAGCCCGGCGGGTCTGAGCGTGGTGATGTGTGCATTGTAACCCAAAAAACACTTGAATCCTAGAGACTTACGCTGAGCGATCCGGGACAGCTCGACGCCCGAGGGGGCAGCGGAACTTGAGGGAGCACGGCAGAGGCCGGGGGATGAGCAGGTGTTCCAGGTTCAAGGTTCAACGTTCAAGCTTCCGTCTTCGAACCTGAAACTTTGAACTCGGAACTTCGAACAAGGCTCCCGTCGCCCCATTACCGGGTATTGGCCGGCGCTTCGAGGCGCCAAAGCTGCTCCCGCCACCGCACGGCGATAAGCGCGGTGAAGGCGAGGCCGATCACGCAATAGAGCGTTGCCGTGAGCGGGTAACCAAAACGGGCGATCAGCGGGCCGGCGATCAGCAGCCCGGGCAGGGTACCGTAGATCGCCAGCATCCGTATGCCCATGATGCGGCCGCGGAACCGCTGTTCGGAGTTCCGCAGCAGCGTCGTCGCCATCGCGACCATGATCAGGCTTTGCGCGATCCCGGCGAGGATGAGAACCGGGATGCCGCGGTCGGGATCCGGCGCGTGCGCAAACGCGAGGAGCGCCGAGTACCATGCCGCGGCGGCCACGACGATCATGCGCGCAGGCCGGAATGCGCTGCCGTAACGGCTCAGGGCGAGCGAGCCCATCAAGGCGCCGAAGGCCGTGCTTGCGATCATGTAGCCGAGCGTCGTCTGGTCCCCAAGATAGATCTGCTTCGCCACCACCGGCAGCAACCCCGTGAACAGCGGAAACGCCGTCAGGTTGATCAGGAAGGCAATGGAGATCAGCCCGAGCAGCAGCGGGGTATTCCAGACGTAGGCGAGTCCTTCCCTGAGGTCGTGCCATGGTGAGGCGTGCGCTGCAACGCCCGGAGTCGCTCCCGCGGAATGGGCAGCGGAAGTGCGTCCGCCCGCTTTCAGGGTCAGCACGACGCTGATCGCATAGAACACCGCGATGGCGAGATACGCCGGCCCCATGCCGAGCGCTGCAACGAGTCCCGCGCCCGTGAGGGCGCCGGCGATGCGGGCGGAATCCTGCGTGGTGCGCTGGATGCCCATCGCTCCCATCAGCTGGGCGGCGGGCATCGTTTCGCCTACCAGCGCGCCGCGCATCCCGATGTCCGATGGGCGTACCAGCCCCGCCATCCCGGCGATGACGAGCACGTGCACCGGCGTCAGGATTTCCGTGAGGGTCAGAATCATTAGGGCGGTTGCCAGGGCCGCGTAGACGGCCCGCATGGCGGCGAGCACGTTGCCGTGCCCGATCCGGTCCCCCATCACCCCGAACATCGGCGCGAGCAGGGTGCCGATGTAGAGCAGCGACGCGAACACGGTGAGCATCAGCACCGACCCGGTCTCGACCAGCACGTACCAGCCAAGGATCAGCGTCTCCATCTCGAACGCCCACGAGGTCGCCATATCGGCGGGCCACTGGAACCGGAAACTGCGGACGCGGAACGGCGCGAGCGCCGGGATGCGGGGGATCGGGGTCAAGACGCCTCGAAGGGAGTGACCGGTGATGCGTGAATCCGGTGATGGAGTGGATGAGCGATCGAGCGATCGAGTGATCCGACGAAATTCGACCTCATCACTTGATTATTCAGCCACTCAATCACTGGCTCCGTCCTCCCCCGTCACGGTGCCACTTTTATGCCTTGGGGGCGACGGTGAGCCCGCGGACGCCGTTCTTTTCGATCAATTGCGCTACCAGACCCGCGGCCTTGACGTCCTCGACGAACTCGCGCAGGTACTTCGCGCCGGCGACGCGCGCTTTGGGCGTGCCAACCGCCTGCTGGACGGCGGTGAAGCGGCCGTCGAGGATGCGCGACCCGGGAAGCTTTTCGTGGTCCTTCACGAGCCGCGGCCTGAGCCCGGCGAGCGCGTCGAGCTTGTCCGAGACGAGCAGCTTGAACGCGTTGTCGGCGCCCTGCGTGCGCGCGAGCTGCGCGTGCTTGAGCGTGCGGGAGAGGTAGAGCTCGTACGCGCTCTTCTCGGGCACGGCGATGCGCATGCCCTCGCGGTCCACTTCGGCCACCGCCTTGAGCGGGGAGCCCGGCGGCACGAGGTACGTGGCCTCGATCTCGACGTAGGCGGCAGTGAAGGCGATCTCGTTCGCGCGCTTGGGCTCGGCGGCGAGGAAGCCCACGTCCCACGCGCCCGAGGTCGCCGCGTCCGCGAGCGCGCCGGGATTGGGATAGCCGATGATTTCGGCGGGAACGCCGAGGCGCCGCGCGAGTTCCTTGCCCAGATCCACCGCGACGCCGCGGAACTCGCCGCTCGCGGGATCCTTCGCGGTGAGCAGGAAATTGGAGAGATTGATGCCCACGCGCAGCCTGCCCGTCGGCGCGAGCTCGGAACGGACGGCGGCGGAAGGTTCGGCCATGGCGGTTGTCCTAAAAATGCAGTGACTAAGTGATTAAGTGATTCAGTGATACCGTGACTTCTGAACCAGGGGCCGGATAATCTGGCCGGACGCCGAATGCCGTTACTTAATCACTTGGTCACCCAGTCACTTAATCACTCGTTACAGCGGGCGGCGCTGCTGCGGGCGGGTGCCGATCGTAGAAGGCGGAGTGGCGGGGCGCAGTTGCGGGGCCGTTTGCGGCGCGCCGGCTCTCGCCGCGGGAGCCTGCTCGAACGCGCCCATGACGTGCACGAGCGCTTCGAGATCTTCTCGCAGGTCTTCCGGCAGCGCGAGCCGCGAGATGCGCTGGAGACGGGCCTCACGGTTCGGGAGGTCGAGCATCCCGGTGAGGTAGAGCAGCAGATCGTGCGTCGTGTATTTCGACGCGGTGCCCGCGCGCCAGAAGTCGCGCGGCAGGCCGGGGTAATTGCTGCCGCGGTTGGGCGGGAACAGCGCGCGCAGCACGAAGCCGAGGCAGCTCATGCAATTGCCGCGCGCCCCGTCAACCAGGCAATAGGGCGTGCGGGCCTCGACCCAGGGCCGGATGCGCTCCACGAGCGCGCCCGCGAGCGCGGTCATGGCGGCGTCGTCCGGGAAGGGGCGGATCCCGTAGAGGTGCCAGATTTCGTACTGCTTGCCGCCCGCCGGCAGCACGCCGGTTTCGATGAACGGCGAGACGACAGCCCCGAGCTCCGGGAACGACCACGCGATTCTCTGATCGGGCAGCTCGATGCCGACCTGGACCTCCGACACGCCGTCCGGGCCCCGGATCACGAAGAAGTGCACGTAGCCGGCTTGTCCCGCGCCCGTCGCGGTGACGGCCGCGACCGGCCGGTCTCCGCGCTGGCCTGCGTCCGCCGCGCGTGTGTTCGCGGTGGCGGGCTTGGAAGCGAGCGCGACAAAGCGCGCGCTCGAGGTCATGCGGATGAAGCGCGTGTATTCCGCTTCCGCGTGCAAGGCGAGCCCGGGGGCCGGCTCGACCTGGCCGAAGCGCGCGGACGCCAGCGCGGTGCCGGGATGCGCGAGGAGGACGAGCGCGGTCCAGGCCGCCCCGAACCCCGTTGCCAAACGCATCCTGTTCATCCCGAACACTCCTGACCAGTGATTCGGGGGTGGATTGTACCGGTTTCCACCCCGCTGTGGGGGGCGGAAAACGAAAGCCGCAAGGCAGAAGGCGGAAGGCGAAAGGGATTCTACGTAGCAGCCCGTTCCTTCCTCCTTTTGTCTTGAGGCAGGCCGTCGGCAGTCACGCGTCAGTCGTCACACCGTAAGAAAATCGCTGCCGCGGGCGGGCATCAGGAGCTCCCGCCTCATCTCGTCGAGCCGGTTGATGCCGATCAGCGCCATGTCGCGGTGGATTTCCTCGGCGAGCAGGTGGATCGCGTAGCGCACGCCGGGCTCGCCGGCGATCGCCGCGGCGTAGAGGAACGGGCGGCCGACGAAGACGAATTGCGCGCCGAGCGCGAGCGCCTTCAGCACGTCGGTGCCGCGCCGCACGCCGCTATCCATCATGACGGTCATCGCGCCCGCTTGCTCGACGATCCCGGGCAGCACGCGTATCGGCGCGGCGGCCCCGTCCAGCTGGCGCCCGCCGTGATTGGACACGATGATGCCATCCACGCCTGATTCGCGCGCGATGCGCGCGTCTTCCGGATCGAGGATGCCCTTCACCACGAGGCGCCCCTTCCACGAGCGGCGCATCAGCCCGACGTGCTTCCACGCGAGCCGGTCGCGCCGCCCGGGATCGCGCCGGGCGGTGGGAGAGAGCAGCGGCACCCTCGGGCCCATGTTCTCGAAATGCGGCATGCCGTGCAGCAGCAGGGTGCGCAGGAACATGCCGATGAGCCAGCGCGGGCGCACCATCACGTCCCACGCGAGACGCGGCGAGGGCCGGAGCGGCGTGCTGAAGCCGGTGCGCACGTTGTTCTCGCGGTTCGCGAGCACCGGCACGTCCACGGTCAGGACCAGCGTGTCGTAGCCGGCCCGCGCGACCCGCTCGACCATGCGGGTGATGACCTCGTCGTCGCCGGGCAGATAGGCCTGGAACCACGCGGTCGGCCCCTCGCGCTTGATCTGCTCGAGCGGGGTGAGCGCGGCGCCGCTCAGGATCATGGGAATATTGGCCGCCGCCGCAGCGCGGGCGAGCATGAGGTCGCCCTGATAGGCCGCCATCGCGGTGCCGCCCATCGGCGCGATGCCGAACGGCGCGTCGTAGGTACGGCCGAAGAGCGTTGTGGTGTGCGCGCGCCCGGTCGTGTCCACCAGGGTTTTGGGGATGAAGGCGATCTCGTCCCACACCGCGCGGTTGGCGCGCAGGGCGGCATTGGTTTCCGCTCCGCCCGACACGTAGCCGAAGATCGGGCGCGGTATGTAGCGGCGCGCCGCGTCCTCGAAATCGTCGAGCGCGAGCATGTGCCGCAAGATTCGCGGCGGCTTGCGCTCCTGCCGGGCGGCCGCGCCGGCGGTGGGCGCCGCCGCCGGCACCGGTTCGCTCAGTTCCTGTCTACTCGTTGTCATATCGGAAATACCGGTGATGAGTGATGGGTGATGAGTAATGCACAAGAACTATAGCAGCGAGAACCGCTCCGCCATTACCCATTACCCATTACCCATTACCCATTACCCATTACCCATTACTCCGTCACTACGGCAAGCAATATCGGGTATTGTATTGGAATCCCCGCACCGGCCAACAGGCGGAAACACCTCATGAGCAAACCGCTCGTCCTGGTGACATCAACGAACGTGTCGGAGCTGGCGCAGGAACTCCTGCGCGGTGCCGGTGCGGACATCGCCTTCATGCACAACCCGGTCGACGAGAAAGCCGTGCTGTCGGAGTTCACGCGCCGCAGAGTGGACGCGGTGCTGCTGCGCGGTCCGGCGCCGTTTACGCCGGCGGTGTTCGCGGCGGCGAGGGACCTCAGGATCATCTCGAAGCACGGCGCGGGCATCGACTCGGTGGACCTGGAATGCGCGACCGCGCATGGCGTCGCGGTGATGGTGACGAGCGGCGCCAATGCGGACGCGGTCGCGGAGCACGCGCTCGCGCTCATGCTGTGCCTCGCGCGGGAGCTTCCGCGGTTCGACCGCGAGCTGCGGAAAGGCGTCTGGAGGGATCCGGCCTACCTGGTAACGGACTTCCGGAGCCGCACCGTGGGCATCGTGGGCCACGGGCAGATCGGCCGGCGAACGGCACGGCTCGCGAGCGCCTGCGGGGCGCGCGTACTCATCCATTCCCGCGCGCGTTCCGAGCTTCCCCAGGGCATGGAGTGGGAACAGAGCCTGGAGAAGCTGCTCGGCCGCGTGGACATCCTGAGCCTGCACTGTCCGCTCACCGACAAGACGAGAGGCATGATCGGGGAAAAGGAGCTGCGGCGGATGAAGCCGGGCGCGCTTCTCATCAATACCGCGCGCGGAAAGTTGATCGACGAGCCTGCGCTCGTCGCCGCGCTGCAGAGCGGGCGGCTCGCCGGGGCGGGGCTCGACACCTTCGCGATGGAGCCCGTGGACCCCGCGAACCCGCTTCTTGTGATGCCCAACGTCGTGTGCACGCCGCACATTGCCGCCTTCACGACGGATGCCGCGGTCCAGATGGGCACCATTGCGGCGCACAACATCATCAGCTACCTGCGCGGCGAGATCTACGACGCGCGAAATTTCCTGAATCCGGTGGTGGCGGGCAAGAAGAAGAGGACCGGGTCCTGAACCCGGGCCCGCCGGACCGTAGCGGCGGCGCGCCCCGTTTGCCGGCGCGCCCGTTTATCTGAAATCTCCCGCCGTGACCACGGATAGCTGCGAGGGATCGAGGTGGCGGCGCAGCGCGTCGCGCGTCGCATCCGGCGTGAGCGCGGCGATGCGGTTCTCGAACTCCACGTCCCAGTCGAACGTGCGATCCCAGTACAGGTAGTACGAGAGCCGGCCCGCGAGCGAGCGGTCGCGCGTGCGCTCGAGGCGCCGCGCCTGCAGCAACCCCTTCTTTGCCGTCTCGGTCTCCTCGAGCGTGAAGCCCCCGGAGCGCGCGCGCGCGATCTCCTCGCGGATCGCCTTCTCGACGCGCGCCTTGTTCGCGGGGGCGAAGGTCGCGGCGATCGCGAAGCTCGCGGTGGCGTCGAGCGCCCGGGCAGTGAACCACGCCGTGGTGCTGTAGGACAGTCCTTCGTTCTCGCGCACGCGCACCGGTATGCGGGCGTTCGACGAGCCGCCCAGGAGGTAGTTGGCGAGCACCAGCGCGGGATAGTCGGGATGGTCGTCGCGCATCTCCACGTTCAGCCCGGCGCGCAGGACCGCGTTCGCCTTGTCGGGCGTACGGATCTCGCGCGCAGCCGCGGGACGCTCGAAGTGGCGCTCGGGTACGCGCCGGTAGGGCCGGGGGCTCTTCCAGTCTCCGAACAGCTCCTCCAGCAGTCCCATGACGGCCCGCGGATCGAAGTCGCCCACGGCGACAAATTCGGCGCGGGTAGCGCCGAAGAACTCCTCGTAGCAGCGCCTGGCGTCGTCGAGGCTCGCGCGACGCAGCGCCTCCATGCGCTCGTCGAAGGACTGGGTGTAGCGCCAGTGGCCGACCGGGTAGGGGTGCAGGTAGCGCGCCAGCTCTCGCGCGGCGATTTCCCACGGTTCGCTGCGGCGCGATTCGATGTCGGTGAGCGCCTCGCGCCGCAACTGCTCGAACTCGTCCGGCGGGAACGACGGCGCGCGCAGCATTTCGGCGACGAGTCGCAGCGTGTCGGGGAGCTGTGCGCGCCGCGTCTCGATTGCCGCGCCGCTGCTGTTCACCGAAACGGCCGACTTGAGCCGGTCGAGGGCGTCGCGCAGCCCGGCGCGCGAGCGCTTCGCCGTGCCGCGCGCGAGCATCTCGCCCGCCAGCGTGCACGCGACACTGCGGTGCATCGTGCTCTGCTCGTCGCCCCAGTACAAGGCGAGATTGGCGACGAGGCTCTGGCCCCGGGTTTTCTTGGGCAGGAGCGCGACGCGCATGCCGTTTGCGAGTTCGCGCCGCACGATGCGGTCCTCGAGATTGCGCGGGGACGGGTCGAACGCTTCGCCGGGCTGGATACCCTTGCCGCCGCGGTAGTCGGCGAGCGCGTGCGCAAGCGCGGGCGCGGGCGGGATCTCGGTGCGCTCGGGCTGGTCGGTCGGCACAAACAGTCCGAGCACGCGGTTGGCCGGCTTCAGATAGGTCTCCGCCACCCGGCGCACGTCCGCGGCGGTCACCCGCGCGAGCCGGTCGCGGTAGAGGAAGAACAGGCGCCAGTCGCCGGCCCCCGAGAAATCGGAAAGCGCCCGGATCAGCGAGCCGGATTCGAGCTCGATTCGGGCGATTTCGCTGAGCAGCGCCCGCTTGGCGTGCTCCACCTCGTCCTCGCGGACCGGGTCCCGCACCACGCCTTCGACCGTCTCGAGGAGCGCGTCGCGCGCGGCTTCGAGCGATCCGTCCCTGCCGAGACGCGCGTCGAAATAGACGTAGCCTGGATCGTGCAGCGCGGGCTGGTACCCGGCGACCGCGCTTGCCTTGCCGGCCTGCACCAGCGCCCGGTGCAGCCTCCCGGTCGGGGTGAGGGCGAGCGCGTAGGTCAGCACGTCCATCGCCGCGTAGTCGGGGTGGCTGCCCGCGGGCCCGCGGTACATCACGGCCGCCAGCTGCGTGTCGCCCGCGCGGCGCAGCGTCACCGTGCGCTCGCCGTCCTGCGGCGGCTCGACGGTGTAGGTTTCCGGCAACGGGTGCGCCGGTCGCGGGACCGCTCCGAAGTGCCGCGCCACGAGCTCCAGCGCACGCGGCTCGTCGAAACGCCCGCCGAGGATCAGCACCGCGTTGTCCGGCCGGTACCACGTCCGGTAGAACGCCTGCAGCCGCTCGATCGGCATGCGCTCGAGGTCCGAGCGCGTGCCGAGGATCGGGTTGCCGTAGTTGTGCCACGCGAACGCGAGGCGCTGCATGCGCTCGAAGAGCACCGACTCGGGGCTGTTCTCGGCCGTCTCCATCTCGTTGCGAACCACGGTCATCTCGCTGTCGAGGTCGGCCTTCGCGATGAACGCGTTGACCATGCGGTCCGCCTCCATGCCGAGCGCCCAGTCCAGGTTCTCGTCGCTCGCCGCGAGCGTGATGAAGTAGAAGGTTTGGTCGTAGCCGGTGCCGCCGTTCCACTGGTCGCCGCGGCGCGCCACCTCCTCGCGGATGTTGGGGTGGCGCTTCGATCCCTTGAAGAACAGGTGCTCGAGCAGGTGCGCCATGCCCTTCTCGCCGTAGCCCTCGTGGCGCGCGCCCACGAGGTAGGTGATGTAGAGCGTGATGGTGTCGAGACCCGGGTCCGGGACCGTGAGCACGCGCAGGCCGTTTTCGAGCCGGTACTCGGCGACGCCCTCGACGGCGGTGACGCGGTGCGGAATTTCGGCCGCACTCGCCGCAAAGGCGGCGAGCAGCGCAACAAGCCCCGGCAGCATGAACCGCGCGAGGGCCGTTTTCAGGATACGCGGGCGCATCGCGCCTCTCGGGTCACGTTGATTCCCTCGCGCCCTTGCGGGACGGCGAAAGACCGGGCCGTCCCGGAACCGGGCGGCGCGCGGCGATGTGATTACGGCCCAACATCGCTTCGTCGTCTCTTCCTTTCACCGTGCCCCGGCGCGCTCGAGCAGCTTCGCCATTTCCGTGTAGCCGCGCCTGCGGGCAAGCGCGAGCGGCGTTTGTCCGTTGCGATCGGCGAGATTCACGTTCGCTCCGGCCTCGACGAGCGCGTTCAGCGTGTCCGTGTGGCGCGGGCCGCCGTCACCGAGCACGATGGATTCGATCAACGCGGTCCAGCCCAGATTGTTGACGTGATCGAGGGGCGCCCCGGCGCCGATCAGCGTGCGCACGACCTCCGCGTGCCCCAGATGCGCGGCGGCGATCAACGCGGTGCCGTCGTAGCGGCTGGTAACGTTCTTCGTGCTCGCGCCCAGCGCAAGCGCCACTTTCAGCGTCGGTACATCGTTGGCGACGGCTGCGATGGTGACGATATCGTAGCGGTCCCGTTCCAGCGCGTTGGGGTTCGCGCCGGCGGCCACGAGCGCGCGCATGGCTTCATGACGGCCGCGGTAGGCCGCGACGTGCAGCGGGGTGCGAGCGTAGGCGTCGCGCACGTCGAGCCGGGCGCCCTTCGCGAGTAGCGCCCGGATCTCCGCTGCATCGCCCCGTGCCGCCGCGGCGTGTAGGCCGGCGTACGTTGCAAGCTCTGCAGCAGACGGCGGAACCTGCCCGTACAGAACGATCGCGTAGCACGCGATGAAGCCACAGAGCGCGGTGCGCAGTGCTTGCCGCACCTGCCGCACGATCAGCATCGGGGTCGCGTCGGCCGAGAGTGCCGGCGGCTTTAGGTTCCCGCCGGCCTCGCGTTCCATCCGCTCGGCTCCGCTATTCACCATTTCGTCACCCCGTCGCTTCGCCACCGCATTCGTGGTGAGTCGTGAATCGTGAGTCGTGAGTCGTCACCTTGCCACTCGTTCGCGGCTGCGCCGGGGCCTCAGTCCCAGGCGGGGGCGCGGCCCGCCGGGTTCGCGATCCTGCCGTCGGAGCGCTTGAGCGCGAAGATCCTGCCCATCTCGGCCTCCGACAGCTCGAAATCGAACACGGCGAGGCTTTCGGCCATGTGCGCGGGGTTCGAGGAGCGCGGAATGGGAGCGATGTTGCCTTGCTGCACGAGCCAGCGCAGCGCGACCTGCGCGATGGTCTTGCCGCGGTTGCGCGCGATCTCGGCGAGCACGGAATCCTTGAACACCCGCCCGCGGCCGAGCGGGCAATAGGCCATGAACACGAGTCCGGCGCGGCGGCAAAACGCGAGCACCTTCGACTGGTCGAGGTACGGGTGGTACTCGGCCTGCAGCACCGAGAACGGCTCGGGGCACAGCCGCATCGCTTCCTCGGTGAGCGCGATGTTGAAATTCGCGACGCCGATGTGCCGCGTCTTGCCTTCGCGCTTCGCTCTTGCAAGCGCGCTCATCGTCTCGGAGAGTGGAATGCCCTCGGTGCTCGGCCAGTGCACGAGCAGGAGGTCCACGTAATGCGTTTGCAGGCGCTTCAAGCTCTCGTCCACCGAGCGCGCGAAGTCGGCGGCGCGCAGGTACTCGTGCGAGACCTTGGTGCACAAAAAGATGTCCTTGCGCGGGACGCCGGAGGCGCGCATGCCTTCTCCGACGCCCTTCTCCGTGCCGTACTTCCAGGCGGTGTCGACGTGGCGGTAGCCGAGCTTCAACGCCGCCGCGACGATCTCGCCGCACTCGCCGAGCTGCGAGGTGCCGAAGCCGATCACCGGGATTTCGGCGCCGCGCGCGGGCAGGGTGGGGACGGGATTAACCGCGGTGACCGGCGACGTTTGCGTCCTTGCTGCTGCGGCCTTTTCCATATCCGCTGCTCAACACCCGTACGGAAAAACGCCGGCCGGTTTTCGGCCGGCGTCGTTCCCGCGACACGGCAGCGAAGCGCTGAGAAACCCGCTCTCAGTTGGCTTGTATTCCCGCATCGCGGATGACCTTCCCCCATTTCTCGTATTCCGACAGGATGAATTTCCTGAACTGCTCGGGGCTTGAGGGCACGGCGTTGGTGCCGCTGCGCTCGAAACCTTCGACCACGTCCCGCGATTGCAACAAAGCAGTGGTCTCCTTGTGCAGCTTGTCGATGATGGCTTTCGGCGTGCCTCTGGGCACGGACATGCCGAGCCAGAACGTGGCCTCGTAGCCCGGCAGCCCGGCTTCCGCGATGCTCGGTACATCGGGCATCTGCGGCGAGCGCCGCGCGGTGGTCACGCCCAGCGCAAGCACGCGCCCCGCCTTGTGATGGGGCAACGCAATGACGATCCCGGGAAATCCGATTTTCACCTGCCCGCCGAGAACGTCCGCAATGGCCGCGCCGCTGCCTTTGTACGGGACGTGCGTGATCTTGACGCCCGCCATGGACATGAACAGCTCGCCGAACAGATGCTGGCCGCCGCCGCTCCCCGAAGAGGCCCAGTCCAGTTTCCCCGGCTGCCCCTTGGCGAGCGCCACGAGTTCCTTCACCGATTTCGCCGGCAGCGACGGGTGCACGATCAGGACGTTGGGCGCCGCACCGAATTGAGTCACCTGCACGAAGTCCTTGAGCGGATCGTAGGTCAGGTTCTTGTACATGTGCGGGCTCAGCACGAAAGGCGTGGAGGTCATCAGTACGGTGTAGCCGTCCGGCGCCGCCCCCGCCGCCACGGCCGTGCCGACCATGCCTCCGGCCCCCGGGCGATTGTCGATCACGACCGGTTGCCCGAACCGTTCCGACAGCTTTGCCGCCGTGAGCCGGGTCGGCACGTCCGTCGCACCGCCCGCCGCGAACGGAACGACCATGCGTATCGGCCTACTCGGATAGTCTTGTGCCGTGGCGGTCGATACCACGACGATTGCGGTTGCCGCAAAAGCGGCTCCCCCTGCCTGCAACAGCCGTTTCCCCATGGTTTCCTCCGTCGCTGATTTCGTCGTTAATGGCGTGCGGCGTCATTGTAGCAACCCGCAGGTGTATTCAATACCCGCACGTATCGCGGTTTTCGCCGTGGCCCCTACTTGCAGACAGACCAAGGCTTCGCCGGCGTGAGCGCGTACTGCTTCACCGCCTTCTCGTCGAACCTGAATCCCAGTCCTGGGCTCCGGTGCAGCAGGAGATTGCCGTTCTTGTGCTGGAGCTGCCGGTCGATCAGGCGCCGGAAATTGAGCACCTGGTCGTCGGGGAAGAACTCCACGTAGCGCGCGTTGGGCGTCGCCGCGACGAGCGGCGCGTGCACGTCGTGAAACCAGTGCGGGCAGACGGTGACGCCGTAGCCCGAGGCCATCGCCGCAATGCGCTTCCATTCGCTCACCCCGCCGCACACGCACGCATCGGTCTGCAAAATTTCGGCGCCCCCCTTGTCGAGCAGCTCCTTGTGGTACCAGCGCCCGTAGGCGATCTCGCCGGTCGCGACCACGACCGGCGTGAGCCGCGCGAGCTTGGCGTGGCCGTCAATGTCATCCGGACCGAACGGCTCCTCGATCCAGTACGGGTCGTACTTCTCCCACCGGCGCACGTACTGCAGTGCGGTGGGGACGTCATTCCAGGCATTGTTCGCATCGAGCATGAGCGCGATATCGGGGCCGACCGCCTCGCGCGCCGCGCGCACGCGCGTTTCCTCTTCCTTGGGCGAGAGCCGGCCGACCTTCATCTTCACGGCCTTGAAGCCCGCCTTCACGTAAGAGGCCATCTCCTCGCCCAGCTTTTTCGGCGTTTTGCCGGCGAGATAGTAGCCGCCGCTCGCGTACGCCGGCACGCGCTCCGCGACGTGTGCTCCGAGGTAGTTATGCAGCGGGAGCTTCGCGGCCCTCGCGTTGAGGTCCCACAGGGCGATGTCCAGGATCGAGATCGCGCGCATCACGGATCCGGAGCGGCCCTGCAGCAGCGATTCCTGGTACATCTCGTGCCAGAGACCTTCAGTGCGTGTCGATTCCTGCCCGATGAGTTTCTTGGCGAGCAGCTCCTCGACTGCGGCCTGCGCGATGCGCCCGCCGGCGCTGCCCACGTAGCAGAAGCCGATTCCCTCGACGCCGTCGCTCGAGCGCGCCTTCACGAGGCAGTAGTCGCGCGCGCTCACGGTGCGGGTCGCGAAGGAGGTGACGACGTCGAGCGGCACGCGTGCCACGCACACGGAAACGGACTGGATCTTCGGCATTTTCTTTCTTTCGATCAGGGAGAGAGTGCGTATGATGCCACCGTTTTTCGCACCCGAGCAGGACGCAGGCCGAGCCGCGGCGCAGGCCGCATCCCGCACGGTCGCGTAGGCGGGTTTCGGCACGCAGCGCGTGAAGCTGTCAACAACCTTACGCGAAAACGGCCATCCCTTGCCGAGCCCGGCTGATGGCGGTTTTTTGCCTGACCCGGCATGAGGTTATGCGGACGCCGAGCACCCGCTTTCGACCAGGAACCCGGTTGCGTAACGGTGTTCCAAAGGACGGCGCGGACATCACGGCGGCGGTTGACCTCCGCTCGGCAACCTCTATACACTGCGCTCCCGCAAGTCTCATCTATATATATATCAGGAGGAAAACATGCGTAAGTTGCTCATCGGCCTGCTCGCTGCGTGTGCTGCCGCGGCACTGCCCGCATCCGCGCAACAGAAGATCACGCTCTCGATCGCGACCGGCCCCACCGGAGGCGTCTACTACCCCATGGGCGGTGGCATGGCCAACATCCTGACGAAGTCGGTGCCGGGTCTTTCGGCGACCGCGGAAGCCACCGCCGGGTCGGTAGCGAACCTCGAGTTCATCCTGACCGGCAAGGCGGACGTCGCGCTGTCGATGGCGGATGCGAGCTGGGACGCGTTCAAGGGCCAGGAGCGGTTCCAGGGCAAGGCGGTGCCGGTGCGCGGCCTGATGGTCCTCTATCCCAACCGCTTCCACATCGTCACGCTCGAAGGCATCGGCATCAACAAGATCGCCGATCTCAAGGGACGGCGCGTTTCCACCGGCCCGCCGCGCAGCGGCACCGAAGTGAAGACCAATCGCGTGCTGGAGGCGGCCGGCCTCAATCCCGAGAAGGACATCGTCCGCGAGCGCCTCACGGTGCAGGAATCGGTAAACGCGCTCAAGGACCGCAAGATCGACGCCTTCTTCTGGTCGGGCGGCGTGCCGACCGCGTCGGTGACCGATCTCGGGGCCACGCCGGGCGTGAAGATGAAGCTGATCGAGCACGATGACGTGGTCGAGGCGCTCAACAAGAAATTCGGCCCGCTCTACGTGAAGGACGTCATTCCGGCCAAGACCTATCCGGGCCAGGCTGCCGACGCGCGCATCAGCACCATCTGGAACGTGCTCGTGACGAGCGCGAACACGCCAGACGAGGTCGCGTACAACATCGTGAAGACGATGTTCGAGAAGCGAGAGGACATGATCCGCGTCCACGCTGAAGCGCAGAACTTCGACCTCAAGTACCAGACCAATGCGGCGATGGTGATCCCGTTTCACCCGGGCGCCATCAAGTACTTCCGCGAAAGAGGGTTAAACGTCAAATAGCCCTGTGAGATCGTCCAGATAGTGACCGGGATCCAGCGCGCCTCGCGCTGGATTTCTTTTATCCGGAGCGCGGCGGCGGCCGGGATGGCGCGATGAGCGACAAGGACGACCTGATTCACCAAATCGCCGCAGAGCACCACGTCGCGGTCGACGAGGAAGCGCTCAAGAAGGCCGAGAAGTACATCGAGGCGGAGGAAGGCGCGGCCAACCGGCTTACCGGCTTCCTCGGCACTTTCGTGATGACGGTGGCGGTCATCATGTCGCTGTTCCATCTCTACACGGCGTACGCGATCGTGCCGACGCAGCAGCTGCGCATGATCCACGTCGGTTTCGTGCTGTTTCTCGTATTCCTGCTGTTCCCGGCGGTGAAGCGGCTGCGCAACCAGGTGCGCTGGTGGGACTGGCTCGCTGCGGTGCTCTCTCTCGTCGTGATCGGCTACGGCATCCTTGGCGGCGACGACTTCACCGATCGCAACACGATACCCAACACCGTGGACATGGCGCTGGGGATCGCGATCACGTTGCTCGTCCTGGAAGCGACAAGGCGCTCGACCGGCTGGATCATGCCCTTCGTGTGCGTGCTGTTCTTGGCCTACGCGATGCTCGGTCCTTATCTCGGCGAGCCGTGGACGCATCGCGGCTACGGCATCTCGCGGCTCACCGGGCACATGTACATGTCGCTCGAGGGCATCTTCGGGGTTCCCGTGGACGTGTCCTCCTCGCTGATCATACTGTTCACGATCTACGGCGCCTTCCTGCAGTTCTCGGGAGCGGGAAAGTTCTTCATCGACTTCTCGTTTTCCGCCATGGGCGGCAAGGCCACGGGCGCCGGGCGCACCATCGTGCTCTCCTCGTTCCTGCTCGGAGGGCCCTCGGGCAGCGGTGTCGCGACCACCGTCACGCTCGGAACGGTGGCCTATCCCATGCTGATGAAGGCGGGCTACGGCAAGGACGCCGCCGGCGGGCTGCTCGCCGCGGGGGGGCTCGGCGCGATCCTCTCTCCGCCGGTGCTGGGCGCGGCGGCGTTCCTGATCGCCGAGTTCCTCAAGATCTCGTACCTCGACGTGATCCTGATGGCGACGATCCCGACCTGCCTCTACTACTTCGCGCTGTTCCTGATGGTGGAGATCGATGCGCGCAAGTTCGGCATGAAGGAAGTCGCGATCGACAAGGCGGAAACGCTGTGGAATCTCACGAAGCAGTTCGGCTTTCACTTCCTGTCGCTCGTCGCGATCATCGTCTTCATGCTCGTCGGCTTCTCGCCGACGATGTCGGTGTTCTGGGCGACGGCGGTTGCGTTCGTGACGAGCGCGCTGCATCCTGATTGCGCGTTGATGAGCCGGCGCCAGATGATCCTGTTCTGCACCGTCGTGGTCGGGGTGTGCGTCGGCTACGTGGCGCTCAAGGGCGGGTTCCGGGCGGACGCGTTGAGCTGGGCGCTTCCGGCGGGTGCGCTGGCGCTTCTCGCCGCGGCCTGGATCCGGCCCGGCATGCGCATCTGGCCGGAGAAGCTCATCACCGCGCTGCAGGCCGGCTCGGTCGGGGTGCTCAGCGTCGCGGCGACCTGCGCGGCGGCGGGCATCATTGTGGGGGTGGTGACGCTGACCGGGCTCGGGCTCAAATTCAGCTCGATCGTGATCGGCTACGCGGACACGCTGACGCGCGTGATCATGGACGGGCTCGCCGCCGTAGGCGTGACGGTGACCGTGGCGCTCACCCAGGACATCAAGCTGCTGTGGACGGCGATCTTCACTTCCCTCATCGTGTGGATCGTGGGGCTCGCCGTGCCGGTCACCGCCTCGTACATCATCTGTGCGGTGATCGCGGCGCCCGCACTGATCACGCTCGGAGTGCCGGCGTTTGCCGCGCACATGTTCATCTTCTACTATGCGGTGCTCTCGGAAGTATCGCCCCCGACCGCGCTCTCGCCGTTCGCCGCGGCTGCGATCACCGGCGGAGACCCCTACAAGACGACGCTGCAGTCGTGGAAGTACACGATGCCCGCGTTCCTGGTGCCTTTCATGTTCGTGCTCGATCCGGCGGGCCTGAACCTGCTGCTGCAGGGCTCGTTCAAGGCGCTCGCGAACGCTTCGGCCGTGGACATCGCCGTCGTGTCCTTCACCGCGATGTTCGGGATCGGGGCGCTCGCCGGCGGCATGCAAGGGTGGTTGCTGCGCAAGACCACGAGCCTCGAGCGGTGGCTGCTCATCATCGCGGGCCTGCTGCTCGTCTACCCGCGGGCGGCGTTCGACGCGATCGGGCTCGCCCTGCTGATCGTGGTGCTCGTGCTGCAGAAGCTGCGCGGGCCCGCCGCACGGCCTGCATCGGGGTAGAGTAACGTGCCGCCTGACCGCACGATCGTCGGGCGCCATCAGGCGAGGTACCCTGCCCCGTTCGCGGTGATCGGCATCCGCACCGGGGCCGGCGCGCTGACGCGAATCGAATACCTGCCGCGCGGCACGGCGGCCCTGGCGCCGGTGAACCGCCTCGCCGAGCGCGCGTGCCGCCAGATCGAGCGCTATCTTGACGACCCCGGCTTCCGGTTCGACCTGCCGCTCGAATACCGGGGCACCGCTTTCCAGTGCCGAGTGTGGCGCGCGATCGCCCGGATCCCGAGCGGGCATACCCGCACCTACAAGGACCTTGCGGACAGGATCGCAAGCGCGCCGCGCCCGGTGGGCGCGGCGTGCGGAGCGAACCGCATCCCGCTCGTCATCCCTTGCCACCGCGTCGTGGCAAGCGGCGGCATCGGCGGCTTCATGAACGCGAGAGGCGGATTTCCGCTGGAGGTGAAGCGCTGGCTGCTGCGGCACGAGGGCGTGATCACCCTGGGTGACGACTGACGACCGACGGCTGACGACTGGCGCGTGGCGACTGACGGATAGCGAGCGATGGGCTCGCCATCATCTCGGAACGCGATTCACGGTTGTTGCGCCGGCGATCCTCGGCGATACTGCGCATGCACCATGGCGGCGAAACCGAGCTCCGCGCTCATTGACGAATTCTGCGATGCGCTCTGGCTGGAGGACGGCCTCGCGCGCAATACGCTCGAGAGCTACCGGCGGGACCTCGCGCAGCTCTCGCGGTGGCTCGAGCGACGTGCCGGAGCGACACTATCCGAGGCGAGGCACGCCGACCTGCTCGACTATCTTGCATACCGGGTGAAGGGCCGCGCCCGGCCGTCCACCACCGGCCGGCAACTCTCCAGCTTCAAGCGCTTCTATCGTTTTCTGCTGCGGCAGAACCGGATCAAGACCGACCCCACGCTCAGGATCGACGCGCCCAAGCTCCCGCGCGCGCTGCCCAAGAGCCTCACGGAAGAGGACGTCGAACAGCTGCTCGGCGCGCCGCGCGCGGGCGAGGCGCTCGGCCTGCGCGACAGGGCCATGCTCGAGACGCTCTACGCGAGCGGGCTGCGCGTGTCCGAGCTGGTGGCGCTCAAGCTCTCCCAGGTGAGCCAGGACATGGGCGTGGTGCGGGTCATCGGCAAGGGCTCGAAGGAGCGGCTGGTGCCGCTCGGGGAGGAGGCGCTCGCGTGGATCCGGCGCTACCTCGAGGAGGCGCGCCCGGCGCTGCTCTCGGGACGCGCGAGCCACGACCTGTTCGTCACCGCGCGCGGGGAGGGCATGACGCGCCAGGCGTTCTGGCATCTCATCCGCCGCTACGCCGCGCAGGCGGGCCTGCGCAAGCCGATCTCTCCGCACACGCTGCGCCACGCGTTCGCCACGCACCTGCTCAACCACGGCGCCGACCTGCGCGTGGTGCAGCTGCTCCTCGGACACTCCGACATTTCCACGACCCAGATCTACACCCACGTCGCGCGCGAGCGTCTGAAGCAGCTCCACGCGAAGCATCACCCGCGCGGATAGCGGCACGCCGTTGCGGGTGCCGGTAACCGGCGCCCGCGAGCTTCGGTTGGGTCCGGGAATCTGCTAGATTGAAGCGAAGAGCCGCCGTGTGAGAAGAGGACGAGGAGGAGTGAGATGCTGACGTTGAAGGACTGTCTGGAATTCTGCGGGCTTACCGAGGAGGAAATCGAGGCGATCTCGGAGCACGAGCACGTGCCGGAGATCGTCGCCGCCGAGCTCGGCCAGGCGCTGCTCAAGTCCGGGCGCGGCGTCGCGGAGATCAAGCGCTTCATCCTCGAGGACATCGAGCACGCGAGGGCGACCGGCCAGCTGGCGAAGGCCGCGCGGCTCGAGGAAGTCTATCGCCATTTCGACGCGGCGCACCCGACGCCTGCGCGCGGGTGAGCGCGCCCGGGGCCCGTCAGCCGCGCTCGCCGCGCTCGACGGTGACGCCGAGCTTTCGCACATTGCCGAGCGCAGCGAGCTTGGTCACGCTCACCTTGACCCAAGGCGAGCGGAACTCGCGCATGATGAGCTGCGCGATATGCTCCGCGAGCTTCTCCAGCAGCGAGATCCGGTTCTCGCGCAGGCTCGTTTCGATGCGGGCGACGATCGCCGCGTAGTCGATGGTGTCGGAAAGGCGGTCGCTTTGCGCGGCGCGGCGGTCGGGCAGCGCGATCTCGAGATCGAGCTGCACCGTCTGCGGGACCTTGCGCTCCCACGCGTAGACCCCGATCAGCGTCTGGATCCGGAGATCGTTGATGAAAATGACGTCCATTCGGGGCGATGGCTCGCGCGTTCCGGGCTCGATGTTCAACGTTCAATGTTCAATGTTCAAAGTGAGAACCGCAGAGCCCCATAGCGCTCGAATCGTTAACCTTGAACCTTGAACCTTGAACCTTGAACCTTGAACGCGAAGCTGGAATAGAATGAGCGGCAATTGTAAGTGAAATCGCATGACCCTGGTAACGCTGGCGATCGTCGCGTATCTCATCGGCTCGATTCCTTTCGCGGTGCTGGTGAGCCGCGTGTTCGCGCTGCCCGACCCGCGCAGCTACGGCTCGGGCAATCCCGGCGCGACCAACGTGCTGCGTACCGGGAACAAGGCGGCCGCGGCGCTCACGCTGCTCAGTGATGTCGCCAAGGGCTGGCTCGGGGTGCATGTCGCGCAGCGCTTCGCGGACCCCGGCGCGCTCGAACTGACCGCCGCCGTCGCGGCGGTGGCCGTGTGCATCGGGCACATGTACTCGGTGTTTCTGCGCTTCGATGGCGGCAAGGGCGTCGCCACGGCGCTCGGCGTGCTCGCGGCGCTGGATGTCTACGTCGCCGCCGGCACGCTCGCGATCTGGCTCGTGATCGCGATTTTCTTCCGGATCTCCTCGCTTGCGGCCCTTGCTTCGGCCGCGTTCGCGCCGTTCCTCTCGTTTCTGCTGTACGGCATGAGCCGGACCGCGCTGGAGCCGGCAATCGCGGTCGCCGTGGTCGCGGTGCTGGTCGTCTGGCGCCATCGTTCGAACATCCGCAACCTGATGGCGGGAACGGAGGGGAAGATGCGCGGCAGCGGCCCGGGAGCGGGCTAGCGTTCGGCTGCCAGCGTTTCGAGCTCCCAGCGCGGGCGCACCGTGAACTTCAGGGATGAAGGATGAGCGATGAGGGATGAGCGCTTCAGCCGCAGGGCGCCGGCGAGCGCGATCATCGCGCCGTTGTCGGTGCAGAATTCCGGCGGCGGATAGTACACTGTCGCACCGCGGCGGGCCGCCGCCGCAGCGAGCCGGACGCGGAGCCGCTCGTTGGCGCCCACGCCACCCGCGACGACGAGCCGCGTGAGACCGGTCTCCTCGAGTGCCGCGAGCGCCTTGGCCGCGAGCACTTCCACGATCGCGGCTTCGATCTCCGCCGCGAGGTGGGGCCGCTCGGTCTCGTCGGGCGCGCGCTCCCTGACCAGCGTGAGCACGGCGGTCTTCAACCCGCTGAAGCTGAAGTTGAGGTCGCCGCTGGTGAGCATCGGGCGCGGCAGCCGGTAGCGGCCGGGTTTCCCGGCCGCGGCGAGCCTGGCGAGCGCCGGGCCGCCCGGGTAACCGAGCCCGAGCAGCTTGGCGGTCTTGTCGAAGGCCTCTCCCGCCGCGTCGTCCACCGTCTCCCCGAGCAGCGTGTAGTCGGCGATTCCGCCCACCCGCACGAGCTGGGTATGGCCGCCGGAGACGAGCAGCGCGATGAACGGGAATTCCGGCGCGGGTGTGGACAGCAGCGGGGAGAGCAGGTGCGCCTCGAGGTGGTGCAGTCCCAGCGCCGGTATGCGCAAGGCGTAAGCGAGCCCATGGGCGATGGCTGCTCCCACCAGCAGGGCGCCGGCGAGTCCGGGCCCCTCCGTGTAAGCGACCGCGTCAAGCTCGTGCAGCCCGCGCCCGGTCCGCTCCAGCAACCCGCAAACCAGAGGGACCGTGCGCCGGATATGGTCGCGGGAGGCGAGCTCGGGCACCACCCCCCCGTAGGCCGCGTGGAGGGCCACCTGGGAGTAGAGATCGTGTCCGAGCAGGCCGCGCTCGAGGTCATAGAGCGCGACCCCGGTCTCGTCGCAGGAGGTCTCGATGCCCAGCACCAGCACGCGCGTTTCCACTTCCGCCTTGGTAAAGGTCTTGATGCTTGATATAATACAAGTTTTCCGTTTCGACCAAGGGTCATATGCCGACTGTACGAGTGAAGGAGAACGAGCCGTTCGAGGTCGCGCTGCGCCGATTCAAGCGCACGGTGGAGAAGACCGGATTGCTCACCGAGCTGCGCGCCCGGGAGTATTACGAGAAGCCCACCACCGAGCGCAAGCGCAAACTCGCTGCCGCGATCAAGCGCCACCACAAGCGCCTTCGCGCGCAGGTTCTCCCGCCGCGGATGTATTAAGAGCAGCATTGAGGACTGAGGATTGAGCGGGCTGCTGGCTTACGCCGGCAGCCTGTTTTATTTTTTCCCGCCGGCAAGCGCTGTTTCCTCAATCCTCAATCCTCAATCCTCAATCCTCAATCCTCAATCCTCAATCCTCAATCCTCAATCCCATAGCCATGTCTCTCAAGGCCCGCATCAACGACGATGTCAAGACGGCCATGCGCGCCGGTGACGCGCGGCGACGCGATGCGCTGCGCCTGCTGCTCGCGGCGCTCCAGCAGCGCGAGGTGGACGAGCGCAAGGAGCTCGCGGACGCGGACGTGATCGCCGTCATCGACCGGCTCGTCAAGCAGCGCCGCGAGGCAATCGTCCAGTTCGAGAAGGGCGGCCGGCAGGATCTCGCGCAGAACGAGCAGTTCGAGCTCACCGTGCTCCAGACGTACCTGCCGCAGGCAATGTCCGACGCGGAGATCGCGGCCGCCGTGGACGAGGCGATCGCCGCGACGGGCGCAAAGGCCCCCGCGGACATGGGCAAGGTCATGGGCGCGGTGAAAGGCAAGCTCGCCGGCCGTGCCGACATGGGCAAGGTCTCCGCGCTGGTGAAGAGCAGGCTGGCAGGCTAGCCGCGACTCGTATACTCTCGGGGGACGTACAGGAGACGCGGGCGGTCCGCGCGCGATGGAACGAGCGCGCCAGCCGTTCACCAGTCACGGATCACCAGTCACGAGTCACGCACTTCCGGCAAGTGATTCCGCAGTCGTTCATCCAGGAGCTCCTCGGCCGCGTCGACATCGTCGACGTGGTCGACCGGCACGTGAAGCTCAAGCGCTCCGGCGCGAACTACATGGCGTGCTGCCCGTTTCACACCGAAAAGACGCCCTCGTTCACCGTCAGCCCGACCAAGCAGTTCTACCATTGCTTCGGCTGCGGCGCCCACGGCACGGCGGTCGGGTTCCTGATGGAGTACGGCGGCATGGGCTTCGTGGATGCAGTGAAGGATCTGGCGCAGAGCGTGGGGCTGAAAGTGCCGGACACGCGCCCCGAGGCCGCGCAACGCCAGGAGAAGCAGGGCGACGATCTCTACGCGGTGATGCTGCGCGCGGCGCAGTATTACCGCACGCAGCTCAAGAGCGCGCCGGCGGCCGTGGCCTACCTCAAGGCCCGGGGCCTCTCGGGCGAGATCGCCAAGCGCTTCGGCATCGGCTACGCGCCCGACGGGTGGCAGAACCTCGCTTCCGTGTACTCGGATTACGAGGGCAAGGCGCCCGCCGCGGCCGGCCTGGTCAAGCAGAGTGAGGACGGCCGGCGCTACGATGTCTTCCGCAACCGCATCGTGTTCCCGATCGTGGACGTGCGCGGCAACGTCATCGGGTTCGGGGGACGGGTGCTGGGCGAAGGCGAGCCCAAGTACCTCAACTCGCCCGAAACGCCGGTGTTCGAGAAGGGGCGCGAACTCTACGGGCTCTACCAGGCGCGGCGCGCGATCCGCGACGCGGGCCGCGTCGTGGTCGTTGAAGGCTACATGGACGTCGTCGCGCTCGCGCAGTCCGGCGTCGAATACGCGGTGGCGACGCTCGGCACCGCGACCACGCCGCAGCACGTCCAGAAGCTGCTGCGCCAGTCCGACGAAGTCGTGTTCTGCTTCGACGGCGACGAGGCCGGGCGGCGCGCCGCCTGGCGCGCACTCGAGGTAAGCCTCGCCCAGCTCCAGGACGGCAAGCAGGTGCGCTTCCTGTTCCTTCCCCAAGGCGAGGATCCCGATACCTACGTGCGCCGCCATGGAAAAGACGGATTCGAGGCGCTGCTCGCAGGCAACGCGGTCGCGTTGTCGCGGTTCCTGCTGGAGGAACTCTCGCAGCGCGGAGATCTCGCGACTGCGGAGGGGCGCGCCAAGTGCGTGCACGAGGCCAAGCCGCTGCTCAAATCGGTCCGGGCGACGGTTCTGCGGGTGCAGCTCGTGCGGGAGCTCGCGGAGCGATGCCGCATGTCTCCCGAGGAAGTGGGGCAGGTATGCGAGCTTGCTCCCGCGGCCGCGAAGCTGCGGGCCCCGGAAGCGCGCTACCCGCGCGCCGAGCCGGCATCGCTCGCGCACAAGCTGCTGGGCCTGCTGGTGTCCAACCCAGCGCTCGCTGACAGGGTCTCGACCGAGCAGCGCTCCTGGCTCGACGCGCCGGAGTTCACGCCGGTCGCCGAATTGCTGGACGTGCTGCGCGAGAGCGGGGCGAGCTCGCCGGCGACGCTGTTCGAGGCGACCCGGGACTCGCGCTACGTGAAGCTGTACGAAGACGCGGCGGCCGAATCGCTGGCCGGCGCCATGGAGGAGGAAGTGGCGCTCGCGGATCTCGCGGGGGCGTTGAGCAAGCTCGAATTGGAGCGCGTGCGCAGCGAGTATGAGCGGCTCACCGCCGGGGGCGCCCGCAACGACGCCGAGCGCAAGCGCGCCCAGGAGCTGCTGCGGCGGCTTGCGGAGCTCAAAGGCGCATCCGGCGCTGGCGCGCAGACCCGGATGTGAGTACGGGGAGCCGGGTTGCTTTGCCGCGCCCCGCCCCCACATTGGAAGCTCGTGCCAATGACGAGCTGGCGCGAAAATTGCTTTGCACGACAATCGGTTGGCACGGTAACTTTCGGCGCTGAACGGGGTCGAATCAAGGTATAATCCGCACCTTTTTTTGATAATCGAATTCGGCAGGGATCACGCGATGGCGAAATCCAGGAAACGCAAGGCGAAGGCAAAAGCGACGGGCAGGAAGGCCGCCGCGAAGGCCCGCGCGCGCAAGACGACCCGGCACGCGCCGCGCAAGAAGGTCGTTGCGCGCGCGCGCCGCGCCGTCAAGGGCAAGCTCAAGGTCAAGGCGCGCGCGACGCCGAAAGCCGCGCCTGCGCGCAAGGAGCAGCGCGCCGCCGAGGTCGTCGCCAAGGCCAAGCCGGGCAAGCAGCCGCAGAAAATGGACAAGGCGGCGCTGAAGAAGGCGCTGCTGAAGGAACGCCTCGCCAAGGCCCACGCCAAGGGGGAGGGCAAGGCGCGCTCGACTCGCGGGCTCACCGCGAAGGAAAGGGCGCTCGTCAAGGAATTCGAGCGCCGGGAGCTCTCCCCGGCCGATGCCGAGGCGCGGCGCGCCCGCCTCAAGAACCTCGTGTTGCTCGGCAAGGAGCGCAACTATCTCACGTACGCCGAGATCAACGACCATCTGCCGGACGACATGCTGGACGCCGAGCAGATCGAGAACATCATCAGCATGATCAACGACATGGGCATCCAGGTCTACGACGAGGCCCCGGATGCCGAGCAGCTGCTCATGTCCGATGCGACCCCGCCGGTGGCCGACGAGGAGGCCGTCGAGGAAGCGGAGGCCGCGCTCTCCACCGTGGATTCCGAGTTCGGCCGCACCACCGACCCGGTGCGCATGTACATGCGCGAGATGGGCTCGGTGGAGCTGCTCACTCGCGAGGGCGAGATCGAGATCGCCAAGCGCATCGAGGACGGGCTGCGCCACATGATCCAGGCGATTTCCACGTGCCCCACCACCATCGCCGAGGTCCTCGCGCTCGCGGAGAAGATCGAGCACGACGAGATCCGCGTGGACGAAGTGGTGGACGGCCTGGTCGATCTCAGCGCGGAGAAGGAGCGAATCGAGGAGATCTCCGAGGAAGAGGAAGACATCGACGAGGAGATCGAGGCGGCGGAAGAGGACGAGGATGGCGGCAGCGTGCAGAGCGCGGACATGCTGCGGCTGAAAGCCGAGGCGCTCAGGCGCTTCGGTCTCATCCGCTCGCTTTCCAACCGCATGCGGCGCGCGCTCGACAAGAACGGGCCGCGCAGCCGGGGCTACCTCCACGCGCGCGATTCGATCACCAACGAGCTGATGACGATCCGCTTCTCGGCGAAGCAGATCGAGGCGCTGTGCGACTCGGTGAGGAAGCTCGTGGAAGAAGTGCGATCCTACGAGCGCAACATCATGGAGCTGTGCCTGGACAAGGCGAGGATGACGCGCCCGCATTTTCTCAAGGAATTCCCGGGCAAGGAAGGCAACCTGCGCTGGGTCAAGAACGAGATCGAGGCGCGCCACCCGTGGAGCGAGACGCTGGAGCGTTTCGAGCCTGCGATCGTCGAGCAGCAGCAGAAGCTGCTGGCGCTGCAGGCGCGGGTCGGGATCCCGATCAAGGACCTGAAGGAAATCAACCGCCAGATGTCCACCGGCGAGGCGAAGGCGCGCCGGGCCAAGCGCGAGATGACGGAAGCCAACCTGCGTCTCGTGATCTCGATCGCGAAGAAGTACACCAACCGCGGGCTGCAGTTCCTCGATCTCATCCAGGAGGGCAACATCGGGCTGATGAAGGCGGTGGACAAGTTCGAGTACCGGCGCGGCTACAAGTTCTCCACGTATGCGACGTGGTGGATCCGCCAGGCCATCACGCGCTCGATCGCGGACCAGGCAAGAACGATCCGGATCCCGGTGCACATGATCGAGACCATCAACAAGATGAACCGCATCTCGCGCCAGATCCTGCAGGAGACCGGACAGGAGCCCGACCCGGCGCTGCTCGCCGAGAAAATGGAGATGCCGGAGGAGAAGATCCGCAAGATCCTGAAGATCTCCAAGGAGCCGATCTCGATGGAGACGCCGATCGGGGACGACGACGATTCGCACCTCGGGGACTTCATCGAGGACCAGTCCACGGTCGCGCCCAACGAGGCGGCGGTCTACGCGAGCCTGCGCGGGGTGACCGCGGACGTGCTGGACACGTTAACGCCGCGCGAGGCGAAGGTGCTGCGGATGCGTTTCGGCATCGAGATGAACACCGACCACACGCTGGAAGAGGTGGGCAAGCAGTTCGACGTCACCCGCGAGCGCATACGCCAGATCGAGGCGAAGGCGCTGCGTAAACTCCGCCATCCCTCGCGCTCCGAGCGCTTGCGCAGCTTCCTCGACAACGAGGGTTGAGCGGCGCTTGCAGGCGACGCGCGGGCCGCCGGATGGCGGCCCGTTCCGTTTTATACTTAAGCAGCGGGTCGTTAGCTCAGCCGGTCAGAGCAGGGGACTCATAATCCCTTGGTCGTTGGTTCGAATCCAACACGACCCACTCTCCGTCCGGCTCGCTTGCGCAACGCCGGACTCGTGCCCTGGCTGCATCGAGCAGTCCCATCATCCCTTGGGAGCGGGTTCGGATCCAACACGACCCACTCTCCGTCCGGCTCGCTTGCGCAACGCCGGACTCGTGCCCTGGCTGCATCGAGCAGTCCCATCATCCCTTGGGAGCGGGTTCGGATCCAACACGACCCACTCTTCGTCCTGCTCGTTTACACAACGCAGGATTCGTGGCCCCGCCCGTACCAGGCAGTCTCATCCTCTCTTGGAGGGGGTTCGGGCCCCGCACGACCCGCCCACTGCATCCCCATTGCAAATGAGAACCTCTTGGCGTAACGTGGGACCGTAATTGTGTTGTGAAAAAAATTCACAAGGGCTTTAGCGGTCGCGGAGCCCGAACGAGGAGGGTAGATGCGCGTGCTTCCGCTCAACGCGATACGCGCGTTCGCGACCGTGGGCCGGCTGTTGAGCTTCAGCCGGGCCGCCGACGAGCTCAGCGTCACGCCCTCCGCGGTGAGCCACCAGATCCGGCTGCTGGAGGACCATCTTGGCGTCGCGCTGCTGCGCCGGAAGAACAAACACGTCGCCCTGACACCCGAGGGCCGGATCTACCTGCAGGAAGTGTCGGAAGGCCTCACGCGCATGGCGCGGGCCTCGACGACGCTGAAGGCCGCCAGGGGACAGCGCATCCTGAGGGTCTCGGTCATGCCGAGCTTGGCCTCGCTGTGGCTGGTGCCGCGGATCGGAGGCTTCGCGGAGGCCTATCCGGACATCGCGATCGTGGTCGGCGCCACGCGCGAGCTCGTGGATTTCCAGGCGGGCCAGTTCGATGTCGCGATCTGGCACGGGCAGGAACCGCAGCCGGGGTACCGCTTCGACCCGCTCGAGGGCAACGACCTCTTCCCGATCTGCAGCCCGAAGCTCCTCAAGGGGCGGACCCCCCTGCGCGCGCCAGCGGACCTGCGTCACCACACGCTGCTCGAGAGCAGCGACGATCTCTACGTCGGTGGTCCGAACCCCGGCTGGCAGATCTGGTTGCAGGCGGCCGGCGTGCCGCACATCACGAGCAAGCGGCTGATGAGCTTCAGCCCGAGGCACCTCATGCACCGGGCGGTCCTTGAGGGGCTCGGCGTAGGGCTCAGCCGCACGCTGCTGGTCGCCGACGCGCTCGCGAAGGGACAGCTGGTGTGCCCGTTCGGGCCCGTCATGTCGCTTACTTCCTCGTACAGCCTGGTCTGTCCTGAAACCATTGCGGAGCACGAGGAGGTGGCCGTGTTCCGCGAGTGGCTGCTGCACCAAGCGCGGACGACGAGCGAGCGACTGAAGATCCTCCCGAAGGGCAGCAAGTGAGATTCCAGGCCGGAAAACGGGTTCCGCTCGCGCAAGGCGGAAGATCGCCCGGCGCCGGCTGAAAAAAATTTAAAGGCCTGCTGTAGAAAAAATCACGGGCCGCGACCGGTGCGCGGGCATATACTGACGCTCATCCCTCCTCCTCCTCATGGAAGGGACTTTGGCCGCGCAGCAACTTGCGCGGCCTTTTCTTTTCCCCGCTTCCCCGTTGCATCCCGCGCGCGAGCCGGGCGGCGCCCGACACGAGCGCGCGTTGCCCCCGACCCCGCCGCGCAGGCGCCGGCGCGAACGAGATTTCCGGGTCGGGTATCATCCTCCTCACCGTGACGAAGATCACGCAGGGAAAGCCGGCGCCCGGCCCCGGCGGGGACGCGAGCGTGCCGGCAGGTGGCATGGACCGCGTCGAGCAGCTTGCGCGGCGCATCATCGCGGCGAACACGCGGCTGAACACGATCGCGCTCGCCGCCGCGGCGAGCCTCATCGTGCTCGGCGCCTGGGCCTACACCGGCGTGGCGGGCTCGCTGCGCGAGATCCGTGCCGCGGGCTTGCAGACGGTGCTCGATGCGGAGATCAACGCTCTGCATCTGTGGGTCGAGAACCGCAAGGCGCACGTCGAGCACTGGGCCGGTGACGCGCGCGTGCGGCGTCTCGCAGGAGAACTCGCGGCGCTCGGGCGACGCGAGGGCGTGTCCGGCGAGGCGCTGTGGATGTCACCGGCGCGCGCGGCGCTCGCCGAAATGCTCGGGCCCGTGCAGCAGGGTGCGGGGGCGGTCGCATTCAACGTGGTGGACACCGGCGGGCGGATCGTGGGAACGCAGTTCCGCGAGTACTCGGGCCGCAGGGTCAATCCGGGCAATTTTCTCGCGCAACTCTACGAGGTGTTCGCGGGCAGGCCCCAGTTTGTGCGCCCCTTCCGCGAGCAGGATCGCGTCGAGGGTGCCCGCGCCGGCGCCTTCGGACGGCCTGTGGTCTGGTTCAAGGCGCCGGTCGCCAACGAGCGCGGAGAGATCGTCGCCGCGCTGGGCTTCGCGTATCCCGCCGAGGGTGAGTTTGCCAACATCCTGAACGTCGCGCGGCCCGGCAAGACGGGCGAGGCCTATGCGTTCGACGAGAATGGATTGATGCTGTCCGAGAGCCGGTTCGTCCAGGATCTGCGGAAAATCGGGCTGATTCCGGACGCGTCGGGCGCGAGCGCGATGCTGCGCGTGCACGTGCGCGATCCCGGCGGGGACCTCGCGGCCGGCCACAAGCCGGCGATGGAATGGGCGGCTCTGCCGCTCACGCGGCTTGCCGCGCTGGCGGTGGCGAGCCGCGGCAAGGCGAACGCCGAGGAACGCCACGGGGTCCTGGTCGAGCCCTACCGCAACTACCGGGGCGTCGAGGTGGTGGGCGCGTGGCGGTGGCTGCCCGACTACGACATGGGGCTCACGATCGAGCTCACCGCGAAGGAGGCCTATGCGCCCCTCGTCTATCTCAACCTCGCCTTCGCCATCATCCTGTCCCTGCTCCTCGCCGCCGTCGGCGCCGTGCTGTGGTCGGCATGGAATGTGCGGCGCCTGAAGCGCGAGGTCGGCGAGGAGCGCGTCATCGGCCAGTACCGGATCGAGAGGCAGATCGGGGAAGGCGGCATGTCCAAGGTCTTCCTCGCCCGCCACGAGCTGCTCAAGCGCCCGACCGCGTTGAAGATGCTCAAGCCGCACCTTGCATCCGACGAGATCGTCGCGCGCTTCGAGCGTGAAGTGCAGCTCGCGAGCCAGCTGGTCCACCCCAACACGATCGAGATCTACGATTACGGGCGCACGCGCGAGGGCGTGTTCTATTACGTGATGGAGTACCTGGAGGGCGAGACCCTCGACCGGCTGGTGGATGTACACGGCCCCATGCCGGTCGAGCGCACGGTTCACGTCCTGCGGCAGGTGTGCGCCGCGCTGCGGGAAGCGCATGGGCGCGGGCTTATCCATCGCGACATCAAGCCCCACAACATCATGCTGTGCCAGCGCGGCGGCGAATACGACGTCGCCAAGATCCTCGATTTCGGGCTGGTGAAGGACGTCGCCGGAGGCCAGTCGCGCGACATCACCCAGTTCCAGCGGGTGGTCGGCACCCCCCTCTACATGTCGCCGGAACGCGTGCGCAATCCCGGGGACGCCGACGCGCGCGCCGATATTTACTCGGTGGGGGCCGTGGGGTTCTTCCTGCTCACCGGACAGAGCCTGTTCGACACGACCACCGAGCACGACCTCACCTATCGCATCCTGCACACGCCGGCGCGGCGCGCATCCGAGCTCGTGCCGGGAGTCCCCCGCCGGCTCGATGACCTGATCGCGCGCTGCCTTGCCAAGGAGCGCACGGAGCGACCTCACGACGTGCTGGTCGCGCTGGCGCTGCTCGAGGCACTATCGGTCGAGCATACGTGGACCCAGCGGGCGGCCGCGGCGTGGTGGAAGGCGCACCGGGCCGAGGGGCAGCCTGCGGACGCCACGGCCTGAAGCGCTGACGCGGGACTCTTGGGGCAATGAGCACGGTCGCGCGAAACGACTTAGAATTGCGGTAGCCATGCTGCGCTCTCCCGCCTTTCTCGGAACAAGCTGCATCGGTCTCGGCCTGCTGCTTGCGACGCTCGTCAGCGCGTCGGAGGTGCCGGTCGAGGACCGCAGCAAACGGGAACCCGCGATCCAGCGCACCCAGCAGGAGGCGGGACGGGCGTTTCGCGAGGTGCAGCAGGCCGCATACGAAACCAAGCTCGCCGAGCAGGAGTATCTCAACGCGGAAGACGCGCAGCGCCTGGCGCAGCGCCACGCCGACGAGCGCAAGCGGCAGGCGGACGCCGCGAAAAAGGCGCTCGAGGCGGCCAAAGCCCGCGAAGCGCGCGCCCGCGCGGCCTACGAGGAGGCATTGCGGGCGGTGGACAAGGCGTGGGGCAAGCCCGCGCCGAAGTAGCGTAATCGCGCTTCGCCGCCCGGGCGCGACCGGCGAGCGTTCGCCGCGCGGTCTATTTGCGCCAGCTCGCGCCGCCGTCCACGGAGACCAGCGTGCCGCTCATGTAGGACGCGCGGTCGGAGGCGAGGAAGGTAATGACGTTCGCGACTTCCTCCACGGTGGCGGGCCGCCCGAACGGGAAGGTCTTGGTGAGCTCGCGCCAGCGCTCGGCGTCGCCCAGCTCCTTCTGCGCCTGGTTGCGCCAGCGCATGACCCCGCGGTCGGTCTCCGTGGCGGTGGGATTGAGTCCGATCACGCGCACGCCGTAGTTGGGGCTCTCGGCCCCGAGCGCGCGCGAAAAACTAATCAGCGCCGAGTTCGCCATGCTGCCGGCGATGTAGCCTGCGCTCGGGCGCTCACCGGCGGCGCCGATCACGTTGATGATCACCCCGCTCTTGCGCTCGCACATCCTGCGGTAGAGCTCGCGCGTGAGATTGATGAAGCCGAAGACCTTGAGGTCCCAGGAGGCGCGCCAGGTCTTGTCGTCGAGCGCGGTGAGCGTTCCCTGCGGGATCGCGCCGGCGTTGTTCACGAGGATATCCACGTCGCCGCAGTCACGCGCGAGCTTGACCGCATTCTCGGGCACGGAAAGGTCGAGGGCGTGGCAGGTCACGCTGACCTTCTGCGCGGAAACGATCTGGGTGCGCGCGGCATCCAGGTCGGCCGCGGTGCGCGCGGCAAGGTGCAGGTGACAGCCTTCCGAGGCGAGCAGCTTCGCGACACCGAATCCGATGCCGCGCGAGCCGCCGGTAATGAGAGCGATGCGGTTTTTCAGATTGAGATCCATGTTCTCCTCGTTGCGAAAATTGGGTGGGCGGCGCGGACCGGGCCGAATGTTACCATGCCGCCTCGGGCGTGGCGCGACGCCTACGCCGCAACCGCAACGGAGGAACCATGGCAACGGAGCTGTTCGACAAGGGGCTCGAGGTGCGCAAGGCGGTGCTCGGCAAAGACTACGTGGAAAAGGCGATCGCGGGCGCGGACGCATTCTCGATGGCGATGCAGGAATACGCGACCGAGGCGTGCTGGGGCATGATCTGGACCCGTCCGGGCCTGCCCCGCAAGACGCGCAGCCTTATCAACCGCGCGATGATCACGGCGCTCAACCGCCCGCACGAGTTGAAGCTGCACATCAAGGCTTCGTTCAACAACGGGGTCACCCGGGACGAGATCAAGGAAGTGCTGCTGCAGGCCGCGTGCTACTACGGTGTGCCCGCGGGCGTGGACTCGTTCCGCATCGCGCGCGAGGCGTTCGCCGAGCTCGATGCGGGGAAATAGGCGCGTCAACCGGGGTCCCGCTGGAGCGTTAATGTCTCATCCGGAGCCGTTTTTCGGATAAGACGAACCGTGTTTTTTCTGAGGAGAGGAGCGAACATGAGCAAATTGCTGTCCAGCCTGATTGCCGCGGCCTTTGCCGCGGCCGCTTTTTCCGCGGCGGCGCAGCCGGCGCCCGCGACGCCGGCGACCCCGGCCCAGCCGGCGGCCCCGGCCAAGGCCGCGCCCGCGACCCCGGCGACTCCCGCGACGCCGGCGCAGCCCGACAAGGGCAAGGCGGACAAACCCATGACCGACAAGGCGAAGGCCGCGCCCAAGGGTGACGGCAAGCCCAAGGCCAAGGGCAAGAGCAAGGGCAAGAGCAAAGGCAAGAGCAAGGGTCCGTCGAAGGGTCCGTCAAAGGGTCCGGGCGAGCCCAAGGGCGCGAAGTAAGCGGCGCCCCTTTTTCCCTCCGCCGGCTGCGCGCCGGCGATGGAGCGGACAGGAAAGGCAGGGCACGCCCTGCCTTTTTTTTGCGCGTAATGTGCGTTTCCGGCGCCGGCGCGCCGTGTTATTCTCACCGTACGCAACCTTTCGACCGGTTCTCCGATATGCGGTGTTGCGGGGACCGCCCGGTCGCGCACCGACCCTTCCGGCACGAGACCACTTGAGCCACACCCGCATCCGAAGCGATCCCGGCGCAGCGTCGGCGACGAGCGTTGCGGCGCCTGCGGCGCACTGCGGGAGCCGGGAGCAGGAACCGGGATGAACCGGGCGCACGCATCCGACGCCATCGCCGCCGCGCGCGGCAACTACCCCGCGCTCGAGCGCTGGACGTACCTCGACGTGGCCGGCCGCGGGGTGCTCTCGCGCACGGCGCGGGCCGCGCTCGACGCGCATCTGGACGGCCGGATGATGGACGGCGCGGACAAGGAGCGCTTCTTCGCGCTCATCGAGCGCACGCGCAGCCGCTTCGCGCGCCTCATCCACGCGGCTCCCGACGAGGTCGCCTTCACCAAGAACGTATCCGAGGGGCTCAACATGATCGCCACCGCCTTCCACTGGAAGCGCGGCGACAACGTGATCCTCTGCCCCGAGCTCGAGCACCCCAACAACATCTACCCCTGGCTCAACATGCGCCGCTACGGCCTGGAGGTGCGCACGGTTCCCGCGCGCGGCGGGACGATCCCGGTCGAGGACATCACCGCGCGCATCGACGGGGCCACGCGCGTCGTCACGGTCTCGACCGTGACCTTCGCGCCGGGATTCCGCACCGATGTGAGCGCGCTCGGGCGCGCATGCCGCGACCGCGGCGTGATGCTGCTGGTGGACGCGGCGCAGTCGGCAGGCGTGCTGCACACGGACGTTGCCCGCGATCAGATCGACGCGCTCGCGGTGTCCACGCAGAAGGGGCTGCTCGGCCTCTACGGGATGGGCTTCCTCTATTGCCGGCGCGAGTGGGCGGAGCGCCTCACGCCCGCCTACCTCGCGCGCTTCGGCGTGGACCTCGGCGATGCGCACGAGGCGACGATGGGCGGCGACGACTACCGGCTGATGCCGGGAGCACGGCGCTTCGATCTGGGCAACTACAACTTCGCCGCCGCCGCCGCGGTGGATGCCTCGATGGCCGAGCTCCTGGAGATCGGCACGCGACGCATCGAGGATCACGTAACCCGGCTTGCCTGCGCGCTCGCGCAGGGCTTTCTCGACCTGGGTCTGCCGGTTCCCGGGGGGGCGCCGGGCCCGCACCTCGCGAATATCGTGCCGCTCGGCGAGATGGGCAAGGGCAGCCATTACGGGACCGACGACGAGCGCTACAACCGGCTCTACGCGCACCTCGCCGGTAGCGGGGTGAAGCTCTCGATCCGGCGCGGGGTGCTGCGCTTCTCGTTCCACGTCTACAACGACATGGACGACGTCGCGCGCGTGCTCGAGCTCACGAAGCGCTTCGTGGCCGCCGGGGGACGCTAGCGCAGATTCACCGCCATGACGCCAAGAAAATCGAAAACAAGGATCGAGCCACGATGGCGCCTAGAAGGGAAGGAAAGCCCGAACCAACGCCACAGTCCGGGAAGCACGAGAGGAACTACGGTGTCGAGACCCCCGGCTCGTGCTGGGGCTCCGGACGTTCGCGTTCATTTCCGTGCTGCCTGGCGCTGACGGAACGGCCGATTCGGTCGCCTCGTTCCGTTGTCCCTGGCGTCTTGGCGGTTGAATGAACGAAAGTCATGCAATACGTTGACCCTGCCACCGGCGCAACCTATGCGCTCGACGAGCCGCGCTGGCGCTCGGACAGCGGCGGTTATCTCAACCTCGCGCCGGGGCCGGGACTGAAGCGGGGCGACATCGACGGCGGGCGCCACTCGGTGTGGCGCTACGCCCGGGCGCTGTCCGTGCCGCTCGCCGACGCGGTGACGATGGGCGAGGGCTGGACGCCGCTCGTTCCGGGCGACTGGGACGGCGTCCCGGTGCAGCTCAAGCTCGAGTTCATGATGCCGACGGGCTCGTTCAAGGACCGCGGCATGACGGTCATGGTGTCGTATCTGCGCGCCCGCGGCGTCACCCGCGTGCTCGAGGATTCCTCGGGCAACGCGGGCGCCTCGCTCTCGGCATACGCCGCGGCGGCCGGCATGCGCTGCCGCATCCTGGTTCCGGAAACCGCGTCCTACCCCAAGATCGCCCAGATCGCGGCTTGCGGGGCGGACGTGGTGACGATACGCGGAACCCGCCAGGACGTGGCCGACGCCGCGCTCGAAATGAGCCGCGAGATCTTCTACGCGAGCCACAACTGGCAGCCGCTGTTCGTCGAGGGGGTGAAGACGCTCGCCTACGAGCTCTGGGAGCAGCTCGGCTTCCGCGCCCCGGACAACGTGGTGGTGCCCGTCGGCTACGGCGCGAACGTGCTCGGCTGCGAGCGCGGCTTCGGCGAGCTCGCGCGCAACGGGGAGATTCGGCGCATGCCGCGGCTCTACGGCGTGCAGGCCCTGAACTGCGCGCCGTACCACGCGGCCTACCGGGCGGGGACGGACCACCTCGTGCCGACCCCGGTGAGCGCCACCATCGCGGAGGGCATCGCCTCGTCGAAGCCCACGCGCGTGCGCGAGGTGCTGGGAGCGGTGCGGGCCTCGGCGGGCGAGATCGTCGCGGTGAGCGAAGAGGAGATCGTGCGGGCGCTCGGCGCGCTCGCGCGCAGGGGCGTCTACGTGGAGCCGACCTCCGCCGCCGCGGCCGCGGGCCTCTCGCAGCTCGTCGCGCGCGGGGCAATCCGGGCCGGCGAGACGACGGTGCTGGTGCTCACCGGGACCGGCCTGAAGGCGTCCGATACGATCGGAACACTTCTCCACCTCGGTGCGCGGAGCGGTGAGTAGGTGCCGGTCGCGCGGCGCGCTCATCTCGCCGTTCGCCTATTGAGGTTTGATGCCCGCCGCCTTGAAGATCTTCTGGGTAACGGCGATTTCGTCCCGTACAAACTTTCTGAATTCCGCATGCGTCATGTTCAACGTATCGTTGCCCAAGTTAATGAGCTTCTCCCGGATGCCGGGGTCCGCCATCGCGCGGTTGAAGTCCTTGTAAACCTTGCTCACGATCGGGGCGGGTATGCCGGTCGGCCCCCAAAGCCCGAACCACAGGATAAACTCGAACTTGGGCACTCCCGACTCCGCCATCGTCGGCACGTCCGGCAACTGGGCGGAGCGCTTCGCGGTGGTCACCGCCAGTGCACGCACCTTGCCCGACTTGACGAACGGCAACGCCGCCGACATCGGCGTGAAGTAAGTGTCGACTCGTCCGCCCATGACGTCGATGATGGCTTCTGCCGTGCCCTTGTACGACACCATCGTCACGTCGATGTTAGAGGCCAGCTTGAACTTCTCGGTATTCAAGTGCGTTCCGCTGCCGATGCCGGCGAATGCGAAGTTGATCTTTCCGGGATTCGACTTGGCATACCCCAGGAAATCGCCGAACGTCTTGTGGGGTGAGGAGGGGTGCACGATCAGGACATTGGGCATGCCCACGAGCGGCGTGATGTCGATGAAATCCTTCAGCGTATCGTAGGGTAGCTTGATGTAGCTCGAAGGGTTGACCGTATGGGCGCCCGAATTGATGATCAGCGTATAGCCGTCCGGAGCCGCCCTGGCCGCGATCGCCGATGCAATCGAGCCGCCGGCCCCGCCGCGGTTGTCCGCGATGATCTGCTGGCCCCAGTACTCCGAGACCTTTTGCACGATAATGCGGCCGATGATGTCGGTGGCGCTTCCCGCCGGGAAGGCGATGATCGCGCGCACCGGCTTGGTTGGGTACTGCTGCGCGAGGGCCGGCAGCGCGGCCGCCGCAATGAGAACTGCGACAACTCTGGCGATACTCTTCATATCCCCCTCCTTTGGTCGCCTACATTCATGATGATCATCCGTCGCCGACTTCCGCGTCCCCGGGCTTGAGATCGACGCCCGCAGATCTCTCGTGGAGCAGCGGCGTGGAGTAATCCGGGTCAGTATAGCCCTTGCCGATCAGCATTTGCGCCACGTCGCGCCTCACCGAGGTGAACGGCATCGGCACGCGCTATTTGCAACCCGCGCTCAGGCCGAGATCGCTATTTTTGCGCAGCAGCTCGAAATGCCGCATCGGAAGGGTGGCGATAGAGGGTGACGATTGCAGGTGTCGTCGGAGATCGCGTACGTGCCCTCGGTCATTTCGTCCGGTCGCGGCATGCCCGAATGCGCACGGTTTGCGAGATCGCGGATTGCGCGCGCGAGCTGCGGCAGCTACACGCGGCGGCGTCCTTCACGACCGCTACCGCCGGCCCCTCGAAGTTGAGACCCACCGCGACGCCGGGGTTGACGCGCCGGTGCAGGACCGGGTGAACGCCGTCGAAGCCCGCAATCCGCCGGCGATACCGGGTGAGCGGTTCCGCCACGGCGCGGGCGATGATCCGGGTGGACGGGGGCGTGAGCCACTTCGCGTTCCAGCAGAAACGGGCGGCTCAACGCCCGCGCCGCGCTTATTTCGAAACGAGGCGGTTCGCCTTCCAGCCGAGAAACTCGGTCTTGCCGTCCCGTGTCTTGCGGTGCTCGCAGTAGAGCCCCAGCTTTTCTATCACCGGGCCGTCGCTCACCGAGTAGACGATGGCGTCCTGCGTGCTGTCATTGCCGTGCTCGTGCCAGTGCCAGCTCGGCACGGCATAGATGTCCCATTGCGTCCAGTCGATGCGCTTGTCCCCGACCGTCGTATATCCCTTGCCTTCGGCGCCGATGTAGATCGTGTTGGTGTTGTGCCGATGGGCAAGCGTCTTTTCCCCGGGGCGCAGCAGCTGCGCACAAATGGACATCGTCGGGCCTACCGGTCCGCCGGTCGCGGGGTTGGTGAATTCCACGATAATCCCGTCGTACGGGCTGCCCGCTTCCTTGCGCAGCCGCTGCAGCGTGTCCCGCACGATCTCCCACCGGTAGGAGAGCATAGGTGAGTGGTCCGGCCTCGAGCCCCCGACGAACTTGGGTACGATGCCGCCCGCCTGATACAGGTTGTTGGAGTGGTTCAGGGGAAACTCCAGATCCTGCGCGGTCTTGTCCTTGTCGCCGGTCAGTTTCACGTAATCGAAGTCCCAAGTTGCCGTTGCCAGCGACGTCAGCAGGGGAATGTCCAGGACATCGAAAAACACAAAGTCATCCGGCCCGTCGTTGCCGTGATCGTGCCAGCCAAGCTGCTGGTTGATGACGAGATCGCCCGGCGCAAGTTGGGCACGCTCGCCCTCGACCGTCGTCCAGCCGCCCTTTCCGTCGAAAATGAACCGCGCCGCCGTCGTGGTGTGACGATGGCTCGGCGCAATCTCGCCCTTCTTCACGAGCTGGAGGTCGCCAAAGAACGTATTCGTGACGGCGTACTGGCCCCCGAGCCCCGGGTTCCGCAGCACCAGCACCCGGCGCTCCGCCTTCTTCGCTCCCTGCCCCAGCCCCACGCCCAGCGCCGGATCGCCCATTTCATACACCAGCGGGCCCACATCCGCCCATTTCCAGATGAACGGGATGGCGGGGCTTTGCGGGTGCGTCGGTTGGTCGGGACGCGGCTGGAATTCGGTCGAAGCCCACCACCAACCCTCGATCATGTTCAGCCTGTGGACATGCTCCGAGTACTCCTTCTGGCGCCCCTTCAATCCGTCCAGCTGCTTGATCATCTGCTCGATCGCGCTCACGACTCTCTCCTCAATAAGGCCTGATCTGCCGTCATGGCCGATACCCCTGCCCTTGGCGCCCATCGTATACTGCGGGGCGCTTGGCGAAATATCTCAAATATGCCAAAGTTTGTCTGAAATGCGCCAAGTGGACGCCCGCAGCACAAACCCCGAGGACTACCAGGACCTGCCGCGTCCGGCCGCGGTCATGGCCAAGGAAATTCCGAACCAGCACACGACCGGCTGGCACCGGCACAAGCGCGCGCAGCTCGTATTTGCGTCAACCGGGGTGCTGGTCGTGAAGACGCGACAGGGGGCGTGGGTGATACCGCCGCAGCGCGCGGTCTGGGTCCCTGCCGGCGTGGAGCACGAAACCCGCGCGGTCGGCGCGGTATCGATGCGGACGGTGTACGTGTCCAGGAATGCCGCGCGCCACTTGTCGCAGCAGTGCGGCGTGGTAAACGTGTCCCAGTTGCTGCGCGCGCTGATCCTGAGGGCGGCGGAAATGCCGCTTGCCTACGATCGCAGGGGCGCGGAGGGCCGCGTCATACAGCTTATCCTCGACGAGATCCGGGACTCGAAAGCGCTGCCGCTGCACTTGCCGATGCCCAACCATCCGCGCCTGGCAGAACTGTGCGGCGTGATTTTGCGCGACCCGCGCTGCCGGGACGTTCTCGATCGCCTCGCTCGTCGGACCGGCATGAGCAAGCGCACCGCCGAGCGGCTCTTCCTTCGCGAGACGCAATTGACATTCAGCCGATGGCGCCAGCAGGCTCGCCTGCTCGCAGCCCTCACTGAGCTCGCGAGCGGGCACCCGGTCAAGCAAGTCGCATTCAAGTCCGGCTATGCCAGTCAAAGCGCGTTTACCAGCGTGTTCAGGCAAGCTTTCGGGACCACGCCGCGACGGTACTTCTCTGTTGAGCCCGGCTAGCCCGCCGGTTATCTTGTCCGATCCCGACCGGCTGCCCGGCAGCGTGAGGGCACCCGGCACGAAGTACAGCAAGCTGAATCCGCCGGTCTCCCCGCGCGCATCGGTGGATTAACGGGATCGCCAGCTCTGCCCAGAAAGGACACCACGTTGCGCGGCGCATAAGCCCGCGCGCTCAGCGAGCGGGCGGATGCCGGGCCGGGACGGCCCACAGGTGGACGCGATGATTCTTGCCGCCGCTTCGGACGTACGCGGTGAGCGCCGGCTTCCCGTCGCTCATGCCATGCCCATGGGAAACGACGAATCGGCAAGGCGTTGTAGCGCAAGCCGGTCGGCGCCTCCGGTTGCGACGCGAACGCAATCATGGGAAAGCAAGCTGCGGCGATGGCTCCCCGGCGCAAGAACGGATCGTTGCGAGACCTCGCGATGCGCCAGGTCCCCGAATCAGGTCTTCGTCCCCTCAGGCGACGCCGTGCTTCCTGAACCACTCCTGCATGCGCTTCCAGCCGTCCTCGGCCGCGTCCTTGCGGTAGCTCGGGCGGTAGTCGGCGTAGAACGCGTGCGGCGCTTCCGGGTAGACCACGATGTCGCTCGTCGTGTTGCCCGCGCCCTTCAGCGCGCCGCGCATCTGCTCGACGTGCTCGAGCGGGATGCTCGCATCCTGGCCGCCGTAGAGCCCGAGCACGGGGACCTTGAGGTGCGGGGCGAGCTCGACGGGGTAGGCCGGCTGCAGCGGCGCTTTCTGCGGCGCGACGAGACGCCCGTACCACGCGACCCCGGCCCTGACCTTGGGATTGTGCACGCAGTAGGCCCAGGTGATGCGGCCGCCCCAGCAGAAGCCCGTGATGCCGAGCCGCGCGGCGTCGGCCCGCCCGGTGGACGCGGCGTACACGACCGCGGCGTCGAGGTCCGACATCACCTGGCTGTCGGGGACGTGATTGACGACCTTGGCGAAGATCTCCTGGTTGTCGGTCATCTTCGAGACGTCGCCCTGCCGGTGGTAGAGATCCACCGAGACCGCGAAATAGCCGAGCGTGGCGAGCCGCCGGCACACGTCCTTGATGTGCTCGTGCACGCCGAAGATCTCCTGCACCACCAGCATGACGGGCGCCTTCCCGCCCTTCTCGGGCATCGCGCGATAGGCCGGGACCGGACCGTCGCGCGTGGCGATCTTCACTTCACCGGCGGTGAGGCCCTTGTCGTCGGTGGTGATGACGGTCGATGCGATCGGCTGCACGATACGGGCATATCCCTGGGGGAGCAGCGTGGTGACGATGTCGCGCAGGTTCAACTCGCCTCGCGGAATCGCGCCGGGCAGAATGGTATCGGTCATGGTGTCTCCCTCCGTGCGAGTTCAGATATTGGAAAGCGCCTTGTCGGCCGCGCGGGCGAGTATAGCACCGTGCTTGACACGCAAAAGCACGGCGGCGTAGATTTGCCGGCTCATTCCCGCCTTGCCGGAACGAACACGGCTTCCCGATGAAGATTACCGCGGTCAAGAGCTACACGCTGCATCCCGGCTGGCGCAAGAACCTGATCTTCGTGAAGGTGGAGACGGACGGGGGCATCCACGGCTGGGGCGAGGCGTACTCGCAGTACGACCGCGATCCCGCGATCACCGCCCAGATCGAGGGCCTCGCGCGCTACGCGGTCGGCCGCAGCCCCTTCGACATCAGGCATTTCACGCAGATCGCGTTCGACGACTACGCCGCGAGGCGCGGCTCGCTCGAGCTCTACTGCGCGGTGAGCGGCATCGAGCAGGCGCTGTGGGATATCGTCGGCAAGGCCTGCGGGCAGCCCGTCTACAACCTGCTCGGCGGGCGGGTCCGCGAACGCGTCCGCGTGTACGCCAACGGCTGGAGCTACGGCCTGAAGGAACCCGCCGACTACGCGCGCGCGGCCGAGAAAGTGGTGGCGCAAGGCTGGTCCGCGCTCAAGTTCGATCCGCTGCCTTCGCCCTGGCGCACGTACATTCCGAACGAGCACGAGGACCGCGCGGTGAAGGTGGTGAAGGCCGTGCGCGACGCGGTCGGTCCGGGCGTGGACCTGCTCATCGACCAGCATCGCAGGCTCGCGCCGATGCACGCGATCCGCCTCAACCAGCGGCTCGCCGAGCACCGGCTCTACTGGATGGAGGAGTCCTGTGCCGCCGAGTACCCCGACGAGCTCGCCGAGATCCGCCGCGCGATCGGCGTGCCGGTGGTGATCGGGGAGGCGACCTATACCAAGACCGGCTTCCGGCCGCTGCTGGAGCGTCGCGCCGCGGACATTCTCAACCCCGATGTGGCGTGCGTCGGGGGCATCCTCGAACTGAAGGAGATCGCGGCGATGGCCGAGCCGTTCCTGGTCGCCGTCTCACCGCACAACTACAACTCGACGGTGGTGGCGCTCGCCGCCACGGTGCACGCATCGGCCACGATGCCGAACTTCATCATCACCGAGTATTTTCTGCCCCTGGCTGCGTTCGGCGAAAAGGTCTCGCCGAACGCGTTGAAGCCGAAAAATGGCTACCTCGACCTACCGGACGCACCGGGCCTCGGGGTGGACATCCGCGAGTCCGTGCTCGCGGAACTGGCCGGCAAGCCCTACCCGCTGCGCGCGTTGCGCCACCCGGGGGACGAAGGGCCGTAGAGCGCGGCTGGGCGCGCGCTTCAGGTGCGCGTTGCGCTGTTGACGCTGAAGGCGTTGGCCGCCGCCGGGTCCGCCTTGCGCGCGCGGATCATCTCGCACAGAAATTCGACGTTGTAGGCTCTCAGCAGGTGGGGCTGGTGGCGCTCGAGGTAGGCGCGGATGCGCTCCTTCTCGTGCGGGATCTTGGCGAGTTCGCGGTAGGTTTCCGCATCCCACCGCCAGCTGAACCCGAGCTGCCAGAACGCCGCGTTGTAGGCGCGCCGCTCGCTGTCCTCGGCTTCGGGCGCCCTCGTTTCCGCTGCGATCGTGCTCATGGCTCGCCTCCTTGCGCCCGGCTGCTTCCGCCGGGCAGCGATGGAGCCATGCTAGGCGGGTTCAATCATAAAGAATAGTTAAAGTTAATTATATTAATGATAAGATATCATTTATGTATCGGAGCCGCCGTTGAGGCACGCGACGCTGCGCCAGCTCAAGGTATTCGAGGCGGTGGCGCGCCATCTCTCGTTCTCGCGCGCCGCGGAGGAACTGCATCTCACGCAGCCGGCGGTCTCGATCCAGGTGAAGCAGCTCGAGCGCCATGCCGGCCTGCCGCTCTACGAGCAGCTCGGCAAGAAAATCTTTCTCACCGCGGCGGGCGCGGAGGTGCTCGCGCACGCGCGCGGGATCATCAACCAGTTCCGGGAAGCGGAAGAGGGGCTCGCCGCGCTGAAGGGCGTTCGCGGCGGCAGGCTCAACGTCGCGGTGATCAGCGCCGGCGACTACTTCTTTCCGCGCCTGCTCGCCGCGTTTTGCGAGCGGCACGAGGAAGTGAGCGTGGGGCTGAGCGTGCACAACCGGGAGGAGCTCCTGCGCCAGCTCGCTGAGAACGCGACCGACCTCGGCATCATGCTGCGGCCGCCGGAGGCGGCCGACACCGTGGCCGAAGCCTTCGCCCCGCAACCGCACGTCATTGTCGTCGCGCCGGGCCATCGGCTTGCGCGCACGCGGCGTGTTGCGCTCGAGGCGCTCGAATCCGAGAAGTTCATCGTGCGCGAGCGCGGCTCCGACACCCGCATCTCGATGGAGGAGGCCTGGCTCGAGCGCCGCTTCAGGCCGGTGATCGCGATGGAGATCCGCAGCTTCGAGACCATCAAGCAGGCGGTGACCGCCGGGATGGGCATCTCGTTCCTGCCGGCGCACACCATCGGACTCGAGCTGCAGGCGGGTACGCTCGCGGTGCTCGACGTCGTGGGGTTTCCCGTAGTGCGCGCCTGGCACGTGGTGCACCGGCGCACCAAGCGCCTGCCCCCGGTCGCCGCGGCGTTCAAGGCGTTCCTGCTCACGGAAGGCGCCCGGCGGATCGCGCGGCTCACCCGATTCCGCCCGAAGCCGCCGCGGCGCTAGCGCGGCGTGCAGATCGCTTCGTTGCCCTCGATCGCAATCGCGGTACCGTAGGCGGCGCTGCGCGCGGCGAGGTCGGCAAGCGCCGTCTGCTCGCGGTCCATCGCGCACAGCACGGTTTCGTTTGCCTCGTTGTGCCGCACGAACTCGAATGCGACGCGGGCAACCGAGCGCTCTTCCAGCGCCACGCGCGCGAGCAGCCCGATCCAGTCGCCGTGCCGGCGGCCCCCGTGCCCAGTGTGGAACGAGAAGCTGCCTAGGCCGTAGAAGACGGGCTTGCCGCGGTAGAACTCCACCGCCAGCGGGAAATGCGGGCCGTGCCCGACGACGACGTCGGCGCCGGCGTCGATCGACGCATGCGCGATCTCGGTCATGTACGCGAGCACGTCCTGGTGGAGGCCCCAGTGATGCGAGGCGACCACGATGTCGGCCTGCGCGCGCAGCGCAGCGAGATCCCGCCGGTATGCTGCGAGGTAGTCCGGATCGGCCCAGGTGACGATCACCGGCGGCACTCCGGGGCGGTTCGCCGGCGGAATTTCGGGCCGCGTCTTGTGCAGGGGCAGCTGATACGCGGTGTGGCCGCGGATCACCGCGACGCCGGGCGAGCGCTCGCCGGCCTCGTGATTGGTCGGCCAATAGACCGAAGTGCGCTGCAGGAACCCGTAGCGCTGGCCGCTGCGCTCGACGACGGCGTGCGCGCTGGCGGCAGCATGGTCGGCGCCGCTGCCGGTGTGTGCGATGCCCATGCGGTCGAGTTCCTGCAGCGAACGCAGGATCGCCTCGGAGCCGTAATTCACGTTGTTGGCGGTGCCGACCGCGTGAAACCCCGCCAGCACGAGCGCGCGCCCGGTTGCGGGCGGCGCATAAAAACCCTCGCCGGAGAGCGCGCGTGCGGCGGGCGGCTCGTAGAGGCAGCACTCGAGATTTCCGAACAGGACGTCGGTGGCGCGCAGCGCGTCGCGCACGCGCGCGAAGGGCGCTTCCGGATCCGCGACGTTCATCAGATTCACGTCGCCGACGAATGTCATCACGCGTCGCACTGGTTCGCGCCTCGGGCCGCCGTAAGGGCTTGTAGCGAGCCGATTATATCGGGTGTGTGCCCGGATCCTCGTCGGGCCGGGCGGGCGGCTTCGCGCGCGTCGCGGCCGCTTGACAGCGGGCCCGCGGAAAGACAAGCTTCCCCATGAGGTCCGGATAATCGAATGAGGGAGGAGGAGGGCCTCGTCACCGGGGGGAAGGACCGATGTTCAAGAACATCCTGGTACCGACTGACGGCTCCGAGCTGTCGCAGCGCGCGGTGCAGATCGCGGTGGATCTCGCGAAAATCCACCAGGCCAAGATCACCGGCATCCACGTGATTCCCGACTATCACCTGTTGATCGCTTACGAAGGCGCGTTCGATCCGGTGACCGAGGAGCGCATCGAGGAAGAAGCCAAGCAGCGCGCGGAAAACTATCTCGCATTCGTGCGCAAGAGGGCGGAGCAGGCTTCCGTGCCGTGCGACACCGCGTGCGAGACGAGCGACCATCCCTACGACGCGATCCTGAAGATCGCCGAGGCGCGCAAATGCGATCTGATCGTGATGACCTCGCACGGGCGCAAAGGGCTCGCGGCGGTATTGCTCGGCAGCGAGACGCGCAAGGTGCTGACCCACACGCGCATCCCCGTGCTGGTCGTGCGCTGAACGCCGAAGCCGCCTTCCGGCCATCCCTGGCGCACTCCTGGAATTACACCGATCGTTGCACGTAACCGGCGTCTGCTGTACCGCAGTAGCAAGCGCTTGCATTTCGCCCGGGTCGAGGGCGTGTTGTCGCCGTGCCGGGTCTGCCAAACTATGGCATGCTCTCCACTCCTTGCTTGGCGGAATGTCAGCGCACCGTAAACCGTTGCGTGTTTTGGGGATCCTCCTGTAGTGAGTGGTAACTTTGCAGCTACGTTTCGCCTCGAGAGTCCGCGATGCGGCAGCGCACAATATCGCCCTCTACCGCCCAATGTAAGCTAGCGCGCGCGCGCGCGGACGCGAACACGCTGCCGGTGAGTGTCGTAGCGCGCACGCGAGCGCACGCCTGGTGCGCCGCCGCCGCCGAAATTGCATGGACGAGTCGCACGTGAGCACGATGCGCTCCGGCGGGTTGCGGTAGGACGGTTTGTTATACTGCGACGATGCAGTGACGGCCGCGCATCGCGGGACGCACACCGCGATGCGGCGTTTCCCTGTTTTCCGGGCAATGGTCTGCACGCAGACCCGAAAATTGACTTCGGTCAAGGCCGGCCCACAATCCCCTGTAATAGATTGAGCCCCGTTCCGCCGCAGTTGGCCCCGCGCAACGAAAGCCGAGCCCGCCTCCAGCCATGAAAATCCACGAGTACCAGGCAAAGGAGCTCCTGCGCAAGCACGGGGTCGTGACTCCGCGCGGCTACGCGTGTTTCAGCGTGGACGAGGCAGTGGAGGCGGCCAGGAAAATCGGCGGAAGCGCGTGGGTGGTCAAGGCGCAGATCCACGCCGGGGGCCGCGGCAAGGGTGGCGGGGTGAAGCTCGCGAAGTCGCTCGACGAAGTGAAGAGCCACGCCGCCCGGATCCTGGGGATGCAGTTGAAGACGCATCAGACCGGCCCCGAGGGACAGAAAGTGCGCCGGCTCCTGGTCGAGGAAGGCGCCGACATCCGGAAGGAGCTCTATGTCGGCATGGTCGTGGACCGCGGCTCCCAGCGCGTGGTGCTCATGGCATCCAGCGAGGGCGGGATGGACATCGAGGAGGTGGCGGCAACTTCGCCCGAAAAGATCCACCGCGTGACGGTCGATCCCGCGCAGGGGCTGACCGACAAGGATGCGGCGGAGATCGCGCGCAGGATCGGCGTGCCGGAAAAGGGAATCGCGCAGGCGCGCGACTGCCTGAAGGGGCTCTACAAGGTCTTCGACGAGACCGACGCGTCGCTCGCCGAGATCAACCCGCTGATCGTGACCGGGGACGATCGCGTGATCGCGCTGGACGCGAAGATGAATTTCGACGACAACGCGCTCTTCCGCCACCCGGAAATCATGGCCATGCGCGATCTCGACGAGGAGGACCCGGCGGAGATCGAGGCCTCGAAGAACGATCTTTCCTACATCTCGCTCGACGGCAACATCGGATGCCTGGTAAACGGGGCGGGGCTCGCGATGGCGACGATGGACATCATCAAGCTCTACGGCGGCAGCCCCGCGAACTTCCTCGACGTCGGCGGCGGCGCTTCCACCGAGAAGGTGACCGAGGCGTTCAAGATCATGCTGCGCAATCCGAAGCTCGAGGCGATCCTGGTCAACATCTTCGGCGGCATCATGAAGTGCGACGTCATCGCCGAGGGCGTGGTGGCGGCAGCGCGCGAGGTGAAGCTCAAGGTCCCGCTCGTCGTGCGCCTCGAGGGCACCAACGTCGAGCTCGGCAAGAAAATCCTGGCCGAATCGAAACTGCCCATCATCTCCGCAGCCAACATGGCGGACGCCGCGGAGAAAGTGGTCAAGGCGACGCGGGGGGCGTGAGCGTGTCCATACTCATCGACAGGAACACCAGGGTCGTCACGCAGGGCATTACCGGCAAGACCGGCCAGTTCCACACGAAGATGTGCAAGGAGTACGCCAACGGGGGGAACTGCTTCGTGGCGGGCGTGACGCCGAAGAAGGGCGGCCAGAGCTACGAGGGCATCCCGATCTTCGATACGGTCAAGGAGGCGAAGCAGGCCACCGGCGCCACGGTCTCGGTGATCTACGTGCCCCCGCCCTTCGCCGCCGCGGCGATCGACGAGGCCGTCGACGCGGGGCTCGAGCTCGTGATCTGCATCACCGAGGGCATCCCGGTGCGCGACATGATCCGCACGCGCTACCGGATGCACGGAAGCAAGACGCGGCTCATCGGCCCGAACTGTCCGGGGGTCATCACGCCCGACGAGATCAAGATCGGGATCATGCCCGGGCACGTGCACAAGAAAGGCCCGGTGGGCGTGGTCTCGCGCTCGGGCACGCTCACCTACGAGGCGGTGGGGCAGCTGATGGAGCTCGGGCTCGGGCAGTCCACCTGCGTGGGCATTGGCGGCGACCCGGTGAACGGGCTGAAGCACGCGGACGTGCTGAGGATGTTCAACGACGATCCGGCCACCGAGGCGGTCGTGATGGTGGGCGAGATCGGCGGCACCAACGAGGAAGAGGCGGCGCGCTGGGTGAAGGCGAACATGAAAAAACCCGTCGTCGGCTTCATCGCCGGCGTCACCGCGCCGCCGGGCAAGCGCATGGGCCATGCCGGCGCAATCATCTCCGGTGGCAAGGGTACCGCCGAGGAGAAACTCGCCGTCATGGAGGAGTGCGGCATCAAGGTGACGCGCAATCCGGCGGAGATGGGGAAATTGCTGAAGACCGTGTTGAGGTAGAAACTGCGCGGGATTCGTCGGACGATAATCGCTGGGCGGGCGGCAGCGCCCCGCCCGCGACGGAGGAGGAGAGTCAAAATAGTGGCCAGCAAGCGTGAGCGCGCAGCGCGCGGCAAGCCCAAGGGCCGCGTCGTCGAACCGCGGGCGCGCGCCGAGGTGCGCGCGCTGCTCGGCAACGCGCCGCGCCGGCGTGACCTGCTCATCGAGCATCTGCACAGGATCCAGGACCGCTACGGGCATATTTCCGCAGCGCACGCGGTGGCGCTCGCGGCCGAGATGGGCCTCGCGCAGACCGAAGTCTACGAGGTTGCGACCTTCTATCACCATTTCGACGTGGTGAAGGAGGGCGATGCGCGGCCGCCGGCGTTGACGGTGCGCGTATGCGATTCGCTCTCGTGCGAGCTTGCGGGTGCGCAGGAGCTCATGGCAGAACTCCAGCGCGCGCTCGGCAAGGACGTGCGCGTGAAGCCCGCCCCGTGCGTGGGCCGCTGCGAGCAGGCGCCGGTCGCCATCGTGGGACAGAATCCGGTCGCGCAGGCGACGCTCGCCAAGGTGCGGCCGCTCGTCGCGGCGGGCAAGACCAGGTGCCCGGTGGGCAAATACACCGGCTATGCGGAATACCGCAGGAAAGGCGGATACCGCCTGCTCGCGGAATGCCTCGCGGGAAAACGCGACGCGGAAACGATCATCAAGGCCATGGAGGACTCCGCGCTGCGCGGCCTGGGCGGCGCGGGCTTCCCGGCGGGACGCAAGTGGCGCATCGTCCGCGGTGAGCCGGCGCCGCGGCTGCTCGCGGTCAACATCGACGAGGGCGAGCCGGGCACGTTCAAGGACCGCTACTACCTCGAGCGCGACCCGCACCGCTTCCTCGAGGGCGCGATCATCGCCGCATGGACCGTCCAGATCGCCGAGGTCTATATCTATCTGCGCGACGAGTACGCGGGGTGCCGCGCGATCCTCGAGCGCGAGCTCGCGGCGCTGCAGGCGGATCCGCCGTGTCCGCTGCCGCCGATCATCCTGCGGCGCGGAGCGGGCGCGTACATCTGCGGCGAGGAGTCGGCGATGATCGAATCCATCGAGGGCAAGCGCGGCATGCCGCGGCTGCGGCCCCCGTACGTCGCGCAAGTCGGGCTCTTCGGCTATCCGACGCTCGAGCACAACATGGAAACGCTATACTGGGTGCGCGAGATCCTGGAAAAAGGCGGAGCCTGGTTCGCTTCGCAGGGCCGCCACGGGCGCAAGGGACCGCGCTCGTTCTCGGTGTCGGGGCGCGTGAAGAAACCGGGCGTGCATCTCGCGCCGGCCGGCATCACGGTGAAGGAGCTGATCGAGGAATACTGCGGGGGCATGCTGCCGGGGCACGCGTTCTACGCGTATCTCCCGGGTGGGGCTTCGGGGGGCATCCTGCCCGCTTCCATGGGCGATATCCCGCTCGACTTCGACACGTTGAACGAGCACGGCTGCTTCATCGGCTCGGCGGCGATCATCGTGCTCTCCGACCGGGACAGGGCGGCCGCGGCGGCGCGGAACTTGATGCGGTTCTTTGCGGACGAATCCTGTGGGCAGTGCACGCCGTGCCGGGTGGGCACCGCCAAGGCCGTGACGCTGATGGGAGCGCCGCACTGGGACCAGAAGCTGCTCGAGGAGCTCTCGGTGGCGATGGCGGATGCCTCGATCTGCGGCCTGGGACAGGCGGCGCCGAATCCGATACGCTGTGTGATGAAGTACTTCCCGAAGGAAGTCGGGTGAGGATCGAGGATTGAGGATTGAGGATTGAGGATTGAGGATTGAGGATTGAGGATTGAGGATTGAGGAATGAGGATCGAGGATTGAGAGGGCCGGAAGAGACGGCAGAGATCTGCCGGCTCACCCCCTACCTCAGCGAAGGTGACCCATGACGGCGATGACGAAGGAAGAACTGGCCGCGATGCCGGTGGAATTCAAGCTGAACGGCAGCAATGTCGTCGGCAGCTCCACCGAGACCATCCTCCAGACCGCCAAGCGCTACGGCGTGGAGATCCCGCACCTCTGCTACAAGCAGGGGATGCGTCCGGACGGCAATTGCCGTGCGTGCATGGTCGAGGTCAAGGGCGAGCGGGTGCTGGCGCCCGCGTGCTGCAGGAAGCCGGCGCCGGGCATGGAGGTGACGACCGACAACGAGCGCTCTCTTGCCTCGCAGAAGATGGTGCTGGAGCTCCTGCTCTCCGACATGCCGAAGGAGCGCCATACACCCGACTCGGAGCTCGACTTCTGGGCGAAAAAGCTCAAGGTCGGCAAGCCGCGCTTCGCGCCGCGCCACCAGCCCAAGCCCGATCTCACGCACTTCGGAATCGCGGTCGACCTCGATTCCTGCATCCAGTGCACGCGTTGCGTGCGCGCCTGCCGCGAAGAGCAGGTGAACGACGTGATCGGGTACGCTTTCCGGGGCGAGCACTCCAAGATCGTGTTCGACCTCGACGATCCGATGGGCGAATCGACCTGCGTCGCGTGCGGGGAGTGCGTGCAGGCGTGTCCGACCGGGGCGCTCATGCCGGCGCGCGGCGTGGGCATGGTGAAGCCCGACAAGAAAGTGCGCTCGGTGTGCCCGTACTGCGGGGTCGGCTGCCAGATCGATTACGCCGTGAAGGACAACAGGATCCTCTACGTCGACGGCGCGGACGGGCCCTCGAACCACGGGCGTCTTTGCGTGAAGGGACGCTACGGATTCGATTACGTGCATCACAAGCAACGCCTCACGAAGCCGCTGATCCGCAAAAAGGGCGTGCCCAAGCATGCGGACTTCACGATGGACCCGGCAACCCCGCTGGAACACTTCCGCGAGGCGAGCTGGGAAGAAGCGCTCGACCTCGCTGCCGGGGGCTTGAAGAAGATCCGCGACGGGCGCGGCAAGCACGCGCTCGCCGGTTTCGGCTCGGCGAAAGGCACCAACGAGGAAGCGTATCTGTTCCAGAAGCTGGTGCGCACGGGCTTCGGCTCGAACAACGTGGATCACTGCACGCGGCTGTGCCACGCCTCTTCGGTCGTGGCGCTGCTCGAAGGCATCGGATCGGGCGCGGTGTCGAACCAGGTAAACGACGTCGCGCGCGCGGAAGTGATCTTCCTCATCGGCGCGAACCCCGTGTCCAACCACCCGGTGGCCGCAACCTGGATCAAGAACGCCGCGAAGAAGGGCGCCAAGCTCATCTACGCCGATCCGCGGCGCTCCGAGCTCTCGCGCCACGCGGCCTATTTCCTGCAGTTCAAGCCCGACACCGATGTGGCGTTCCTGAACGCCATGATGCATACGATCGTGCACGAGGGGATGGTGAACGAGGACTTCGTCAAGAGCCGCACCACCGGCTACGAAGCGCTTCGGAAAAACGTCGAAGGCTACAGCCCCGAGGCGATGGCGCCGATCTGCGGCATCCCCGCGGAAACGATCAGGGAAGTGGCACGGCTCTACGCGAAGTCGAAGGCTTCGATGATCCTGTGGGGCATGGGGATCTCGCAGCACGTGCACGGCACCGACAACGCGCGCTGCCTGATCGCGCTGTGCCTGATGACGGGCCAGGTCGGCCGCCCGGGTACGGGCCTGCATCCGCTGCGCGGGCAGAACAACGTGCAGGGCGCTTCCGACTCGGGGCTGATCCCGATGGTGTTCCCGGATTATCAGCGCGTGGACAACGGCGAAGCGCGCGCGCGCTTCGAAAAGCTCTGGGGCACCGCGCTCGATCCCAAGCCGGGGCTCACGGTGGTCGAGATCATGGACGCGGTGCACGAGGGCAGGATCCGCGGCATGTACATCATGGGCGAGAACCCCGCGATGTCCGATCCCGACGCGCACCACGCGCGCGAGGGGCTCGCCAAGCTCGACTGCCTGGTGGTGCAGGAGATCTTCCTGACGGAGACCTGCTACTACGCCGACGTGATCCTGCCGGCGACCGCGTGGCCGGAGAAGACCGGCACGGTGACCAACACCGACCGCATGGTGCAGCTGGGACGGCAGGCGCTCGCCGCGCCGGGCGAAGCGAAACCCGATCTGTGGATCATCCAGGAGATCGCGCGCCGCATGGGGCTCGACTGGAGCTACGGGGGCGCGGCCGACGTGTTCGACGAGATGCGAAAGGCGATGCCCTCGATCGCCGGCATCACGTGGAAGCGGCTCGAAGAGGAGAGCTGCGTCACGTATCCGTGCGAGAAGGAGGGCGATCCGGGAGAGCCGGTGGTGTTCACCGAAAAATTCCCGACGCCGACGGGGCGCGGCAAGTTCGTGCCGGCCGACATCGTTCCGGCCGCCGAGCGCCCGGACGAGGAGTTTCCGTTCGTGCTCATCACGGGGCGCCAGCTCGAGCACTGGCACACCGGCGCGATCACGCGCCGCGCGGCGGTGCTCGATGCGATCGAGCCCGAGCCGGTGGCCTCGCTGCACCCGCTCGACCTGGATCGAATCGGCGCGAGGCCGGGCGATGTCGTCACCGTGGAGTCGCGCCGCGGCATCATCTCGCTCTACGCGCGCGCGGACGATGGAACGCCGCGCGGTGCGGTGTTCATCCCGTTCTGCTTCTACGAGGCGGCGGCGAACCTGCTCACCAATCCGGCGCTCGATCCGTTCGGCAAGATACCGGAATTCAAGTACTGCGCGGTGAAGGTGATGCGCGGCGGCGAGTTGACGCCGCGCTCGAGCTACGGCGGGGGCAAGGCGCTCGCCGAACTTCAAAGAGTGTAGAAGATAGCCGCCAAGGCGCCAAGGACGCCAAGAAAGACAAGGGAACAAGGGGCAAGAACCAAAACGCCTCCGGCAGCCCGGACCGGGATCGCCGATCGAAGCCCGATCAAACTCGCCGGACGATGAGGAATCGCTGGCGCTCTTGGCGTCTTGGCGGCTGATTTGTGCAATCAGGAGACGAAAAGCATGCCGTTGTCCGACATCGAAATCGCGCAGCAGGCGAAGATGCTGCGCGTCACCAGGATCGCCGAGAAGCTCGGCATCCCGGAGGACCACCTCGTGCCGTACGGGCACCACAAGGCGAAGGTCTCGCTCGAATACGTGGACACCCTCAAGGGAAAGAAGGACGGCAAGCTCATACTCGTCACCGCGATCAGCCCGACGCCGGCGGGCGAAGGCAAGACGACGACCACGGTCGGGCTCGGCGATGCGTTGAACCGCATCGGCAAGAAGGCGATGATCTGCCTGCGCGAGCCGAGCCTCGGCCCGGTGTTCGGCATGAAGGGAGGCGCGGCGGGTGGCGGCTACGCGCAGGTGGTGCCGATGGAGGATATCAACCTGCACTTCACCGGCGACTTCAACGCCATCGCGCTCGCGAACAATCTCCTCGCCGCGGCGCTCGACAACCACATCCATCACGGCAACGAGCTCGGGATCGACGTGCGGCGCATCACCTGGAAGCGCGTGATGGACATGAACGACCGCGCGCTGCGCGAGATCACCGCCTCGCTCGGCGGGCCCGGCAACGGCTATCCGCGCCAGGACGGATTCGACATCGTGGTCGCTTCCGAGGTGATGGCGATTTTCTGCCTTGCCACGTCGTTGAAGGACCTCAAGACGCGGCTGGGCAACATCGTCGTCGGTTACACGCGCGAGCAGAAGCCGGTGCGGGCGAAGGACCTGAAGGTCCACGGCGCGATGACGGTGCTCCTCAAGGACGCGATCCAGCCCAACCTGGTGCAGACGCTGGAGAACAACCCGGCATTCATCCACGGCGGCCCGTTCGCCAATATCGCGCACGGCTGCAACTCGGTGATCGCGACCCGCACCGCGCTCAAGCTCGTGGACTACGTCGTCACCGAAGCGGGCTTCGGCGCCGACCTGGGGGCGGAGAAGTTCGTGGACATCAAGTGCCGCAAGGCGGGGCTCAGGCCCGATGCGGTCGTGATCGTCGCCACCATCCGCGCGCTCAAGTACCACGGCGGCGTGGACGTGAAGGAGCTCAACAAGGAGAACCTGCCCGCGCTGGAGAAGGGGGTCGCCAACCTCGAGCGCCATGTTGCGAACGTGTGCGATCACTACGGCCTGCCGTGCGTGGTTGCGATCAACCACTTCACTTTCGACACGCAGGCCGAGATCGATCTGCTCAAGAAGAAGATGGCGCCGGGCGGTGTGCCCGTGATCACTGCGCGCCACTGGGCCGAGGGCGGCAAGGGAGCGGAGGAGGTCGCGAAGGCCGTGATCGGGATCGTCGAGAAGGGCGCCAACAGCTTCAAGTTCGTCTACGAGGACAGCGTGCCGCTATGGGACAAGGTCAAGGCGATCGCGACGAGGATCTACGGCGCGTCCGACGTCACGGCGGACGCGAAGGTGCGCGCCCAGGTGAAGAAGCTGCAGGAAGAGGGCTACGGGAGCTACCCGGTGTGCGTCGCGAAGACCCAGTACTCGTTCTCGACCGATCCGCGGCTGCGCGGCGCCCCGTCCGGGCACGTCCTCAACGTGCGCGAAGTGCGGCTTGCCGCGGGGGCGGAATTCATCGTCATGGTCTGCGGCGACATCCTCACCATGCCGGGCCTGCCCAAGGTGCCCTCGGCCGAGAAGATCGATCTCACCGATGAGGGCAAGGTGGTCGGCCTGTTTTAGGCGACCGCGCGCCGCACCACGACGGATCGCGACGGCGGACAGCAATCAGGGGAGAAAACATGGAGTTTGGTTCGGCGGCATTCTGGGTCGCGGTTCTTCAGATCATCGCCATCGACATCGTGCTCGGAGGCGACAACGCCGTGGTCATCGCACTCGCCTCGCGGCGGCTGCCCGCGACGCAGCGCAACAAGGCGATCTTCTGGGGCGTTTTCGGCGCGATCGCGCTACGCGTGATATTGATCTTTTTCGCGCTGCAACTGCTCAGAATGCCGTATCTCAAGATCGTGGGCGGCCTGCTTCTGATCTGGATCGGCGTCAAGCTCCTGATGCCCCAGGAGGACGGCGGCCACAAGATCGATGCGAGCACCCATCTGATCGGCGCGATCAAGACCATCGTCGTGGCCGACGCGGTGATGAGCCTTGACAATGTCATCGCGATTGCCGCCGCGGCGAAGGACAGCCTGGGGCTGGTGATCTTCGGGCTGGTGGTCAGCGTGCCGATCATCGTCTGGGGCAGCAAGCTGGTGCTGGCGCTCATGGACCGGTTCCCGATCGTGATCGTGCTCGGCGCAGCTCTGCTTGGCTGGATCGCCGGGGACATGACCGTGCGCGATGTGGTGGTCAAGGACTGGGTCGTCGCGAACGCCAACTGGCTCCTGTACGCGGGACCGGTCATCGGGGCGGCGCTGGTCGTGGCGGTCGGGAAGATGATCGCGGCGCGTGCGGCGCCGGCGGAGGCGCCAGCCCCTGCCCCTGTAGATCTTGCCGCGCAAGTTCGGGAGAAGGAGTGATGAAACAATGATCAATTTCCTGGTCGCCATCGACGGATCGGACAACGCCCATCGGGCGGTGGAATACGTTATCAAACAGGCGGGGCGTTACAAGGAACCGCTCCAACTGCACCTGCTCAACGTGCAGGTGCCGCTGGTGGGCGTAAACGTCAAGCTGTTCATCAAGCGCGAGGACCTGAATGCTTATTACCATGACGAGGGTACGGTGGCGCTCAAGACCGCGCGCGAACGGTTGGACGCGGCCGGGATCGCTTTTGTGCCCCACATCGGGGTCGGCCATCCCGGCGAGGTCATCGTGCAATACGCGGTTGACAAGGATTGCGAGCAGATCGTCATGGGCAGCCGCGGGTTGGGCTCGGTGTCGAATCTGGTGCTGGGTTCCGTAGCCACCAAGGTAATCCATCTGGCGCAAATGCCCGTCCTGCTGGTGAAATAGCGTCGTTAGGTCGCCGGCGGCATTCAGCCTCGCAAGGGAAGTGGCCAGCGAAAGAGGGAAACTGCCGTGGATCTTCATGCAAGGGCTGATGCTGACCGTGTTCCGTCTCACGCTACCGTGGCCGTGAACGAGAGGGGAGGCGGCCCGGTTTGCCTCCCGCGGCCTTCCGGTTACCCTGTCAGTAAAGGCTTACATTCATGGACAATCTGACTGCAGCCATTCTCGTGTTCCTTGCCTGCTCCGTATTCGTGATTTTCGCGGGCATGGGACTTGCCCGCTTCGGCGACGAGCTCGCCGAGAAGACGGGGTGGGGAACGCTCTGGGTGGGGACGCTCCTCGTGAGCATCGCCACCTCGCTGCCCGAGCTTACCGTCAACATCTCGGCGGTGTGGCTGGAGGACGCGGCCGACCTCGCGCTGGGCAATGTCTTCGGGGCGAACATGATCAACATTTTCGTGATCGGGCTCGTCGCGCTCGCGTTCGGCGTCGCCAACGTCTTCGGCAACCAGGGCAGGGACACGCGGATCCTGATCCTGCTGGGCCTCGGGCTCGTCGCGCTCGCCGCGGTGATGGGCGCCACGGGCGACGTCAAGCTCGGCCCGAGCTCGGTCGGGGGAATCCTGCTCTTCGTCCTCTACCTTGCCGGCATGCGCGCAGTCTATAAGGCGGGGCGCGCGGAGATGCACGCCGGCGAGATCCCGAAGCCGACGGGCAGCGCGCGCAACGCGTGGATCGGCTTCGGCATCTCGGCGCTGGTGGTCATCATCGCGGGGCGCTACCTCGCATCGAGCGCCGACACCATCGCGGAGTTGAGCGGGATCAGCGCGAGCTTCATCGGCGTGCTGCTGGTTGCCATCGTCACCACGCTGCCAGAGGGATCGGTCACGGTCGCCGCCGCATTCCGCAAGTCCTACGGTATCGTCATCGGCAACGTGTACGGAAGCTGCGCGTTCAACGTCTTCATCTTCTCCATTTCGGACCTGTTCCATACCAAGGGGCCGTTGCTGCGCGCGATGGAAGGCGCGCACTTCGCGGCCGCCGCCGCGGCCTTCGTGCTGATGGGCATGGGCTACCTCATCGTCCGGAGCTGCCAGCTTCCCGCCATGGCCTGGGGCCGGCGGCTGACCCCGGCGATTCCCGTTGTGTATCTCGCCGCCCTGTATTTCGTGTTCGTTCTGGGACAACGCTAGAACCTGTTTCATATATAGGCGCGTGATGCGTTGCGGCTGCGACTGGCGGTAATCTCAGGAACCAGGATCCAGTAACCGCAGGTCATCTGCGGTAGCACCGCGAGAGTGTCAACGCGTTCTTTCCGCTGTGGTTTTTCTGATTTTGTCCGCGCTCATCGGCGGGTTCGTTCGCCTTCGACGATTTTTCGAGAGGTTCCTCTCGCACTTTCGCCTGAATTCGATGTCCCATATATCAGGGAGTCGCGATAGTAGCGCGCGGGTTCTTTCCGGACCGCGTTTGTGGCACGGGAGTGTTTGTGCGTCGCACCATGAAAAAAAACTTGACCCCAGTCGGTTTATTTGCATGTCAGAATACGGATGAATCACGCGAGCGCAAAAAAGAAGCACGGAAGTGCCACATAAGAAGTAGAACCAGGGAGCGGGTCCTTTTTTGCTGGTTCAAACAAATGAGGAGAATGTCATGCACATCCATCGTATTTTGAGTGTCACCGCGATGCTGTTTGTGGCCGCGCTCGTTGGCGCGCCCACGGCGGCAGCGTGGGAGCCGACGCGGCCGGTCGAGTTCGTGGTGCCGGCAGGCAGCGGCGGGGGCGCCGACCAGATGGCGCGCCTGATCCAGGGCATCGTCGCCAAGCACAATCTGATGAAGCAGCCCTTCGTGGTGGTCAACAAGTCGGGCGGCGCGGGAGCCGAGGGCTTCCTCGACGTCAAGGGTTCGAAGGCCGACTCCCACAAGATCATCATCACGCTGTCCAACCTCTTCACCACGCCGCTTGCGACCGGCGTGCCCTTCAACTGGAAGGATCTCACGCCGGTGGCGATGCTCGCGCTCGACCAGTTCGTGCTGTGGGTGCATGCGGACACGCCCTACAAGAGCGCCAAGGATTACCTCGACGCGGTGAAAAAGGCCGGGCCCAACAAGTTCAAGATGGCCGGCACCGGTTCCAAGCAGGAAGACCAGATCCTGACCGTGGGCATCGAGAAGGCGACCGGCACCAAGTTCATCTACGTGCCGTTCAAGGGCGGCGGCGACGTGGCGACCCAGCTCGTGGGCAAGCACGTGGACTCCACCGTGAACAACCCGATCGAGGCGGTCGCGCAATGGCGCGCCGGGCAACTGCGCCCGCTGTGCGTGTTCGACGATTCGCGCATGCCGTACAAGGGCAAGGTCACGGAAACGATGTCGTGGCACGACATCCCGACCTGCAAGGAGGCGGGCGTGCCGGCCGACTACCTCATGCTGCGCGGCATCTTCATGCCCGCCGGCGTGCCCAAGGAAGCCGTGGATTTCTACGTCGGGCTCTTCCGCAAGGTGCGCGAGACGTCCGAATGGAAGGAATTCATGGAGCGGGGCGCCTTCAACCAGTCCTTCATGACCGGGCCCGCGTATGCCAAGTGGGTACAGGGCGCCGAGGACCTGCACCGCAATTTGATGAAGGAAGCGGGCTTCCTGGCGAAGCCCTGACCGCCAGGGCACGTGCCGGGGCGCGGTTGCGCCCCGGCTTCTTTTCCAATGGCTGAAGACCCCAATCGGTCCAGCACGTCCGGGCCTTCCACGCGCGCGATCGAGATCTTTATCGCGCTGTTCACGTTTGCGCTGGGGGCGATCATGGTATTCGACAGCCGGCGCCTGGGCGCGGGGTGGGCCTTTGACGGCCCGCAGCCGGGCTATTTCCCGTTCTACATCGGGCTGATCATCTGCTTCGCCAGCCTCGCGAATCTCGCCACGGCGATCGTCGAGAGGCACCAGCGGCTCGTCGTGTTCGTCGAGTGGGCGCGGCTGCGGCAGGTCATGAAGATGCTGGTCCCGGCAGCGCTCTTCGTCGGAGCGATCCCGCTGATCGGCATCTACGTCGCCACCACGGTGTACCTCGCCGGCTTCATGATCTGGGTCGGCCGCTACGCCTGGTACAAGGGCATCGTAGTGGGGCTGGGAACGAGCGTGTTCTTTTTCCTGATGTTCGAAGTCTGGTTCAAGGTGCCGCTGCCCAAGGGCGCGTATCACTTCCTCAGGTATCTTGGCTACTGATGTCCCGCAATCCGGCCGCCGGCCGCACAACGGATTAAAGGGGATGCCGCCCACGTGGAAGAACTGAATTCGCTGTTCTACGGGTTCTCGGTCGTGCTGACGCCCTACAACATCGTGCTGATGTTCGTGGGCGTGTTCCTCGGCATCATCGTCGGGGTGCTGCCGGGGCTGGGCGGGGCGAACGGGGTGGCGATCCTGCTGCCGCTCACGTTCGCGATGCCGCCGACCTCGGCGATCGTGATGCTCTCGTGCATCTACTGGGGCGCGCTGTTCGGCGGCGCGATCACCTCGATTCTGTTCAACATACCGGGCGAGCCGTGGTCCGTCGCCACCACGTTCGACGGCTATCCGATGGCGCAGAACGGCCACGCCGCGGAAGCGCTGACGACCTCGTTCACCTCCTCGTTTTTCGGGGCGCTGTGCGCTGTGATCATGATCACCTTTCTCGCCCCGCTCGTGGCGCGCTTTGCCCTCAAGTTCGGCCCGCCGGAGTTCTTCTCGGTCTACTTCCTGACTTTCTGCAGCTTCATCGGCATGGGCAAGGAAAAGCCGTTCAAGATCCTGGTCTCGATGATGCTGGGCTTCGGTCTCGCGGCGGTCGGCATGGACATGGTGACCGGCACGCTGCGGCTGAACTTCGGCTTCTCCGAGCTGCTGCGCGGGTTCAGCTTCCTCATCGCGGTAATCGGGCTCTTCGGCATCGGCGAGATCCTGCTGTGCATGGAGGAGGGGCTCGAGTTCAGCGGCCGCAGCGCGCGCCTCAATCTGACCGTCGTGTGGGACACCTGGCGCCGGATGATCCGGTTCTGGGGAACGGCGATCCGCAGCATGGTGATCGGCTGCTGGCTCGGGGTCACGCCGGGCGGTGCGACCCCGGCCTCATTCATGGCCTACGGTGTGGCGAAGCGGATGTCGAAGGACGGCGCGGACTTCGGCACCGGCAAGCTCGAGGGCGTGCTCGCGCCGGAGGTGGCGAACAACTCCGCCGGCACCTCGGCCCTGCTGCCGATGCTCGCGCTCGGCATCCCGGGCTCGCCCACAGCGGCCGTGCTGCTGGGCGGACTGCTGGTCTGGGGCCTGCAGCCGGGGCCGCTGCTGTTCGTCGAGAAGCCGGAGTTCGTGTGGGGCCTGATCGCGAGCATGTACCTGGGCAACATCGCGACGCTGATCCTGTGCTTGACCTGCGTGCCGGTCTTCGCGGCGATCCTGCGCGTGCCGTTCTCCATCATCGCGCCGGTCATCATCGTCGTGTGCGCGATCGGCGCCTACACCGTGAACAACGCCGTGTACGACATCTGGTACATGCTGATGTTCGGCGTGTTCGGCTACGTGTTCAAGAAATTGGACTATCCGCTGGCGCCGCTCGTGCTCGCTCTGGTGCTGGGCGACGCCGCCGAGAGCGCGTTCCGCCAGTCCATGCTGCTCGCGCAGGGCGACCTCAGGATCTTCTTCTCCAACTGGCTGGTGGGCAGCATCACGGGGCTCGCGCTGTTTGCGCTGTTCTGGCCCATCGTTGCCCGCGGGCTCGTGGCGCTGCGCGCCAGCCGCGTCGGCGCAACGGCGGCCTAAGCCTGGATGCCTAGATCTTGCCGCGGCGCTTGAGGCGCGAGAGCGTCTCGGGCGAGAGGTTGAGGTAGGAGGCGAGCTCTTTCTTGGGCAGGCGCCCGGCGAGCGCCGAGTGCTTGCGCATGAAGCGCCGCACGCGGCCGGGGGCGTCCAGCAGGTGCAAGGTGATGGTGTGGGCCATGACTTCGCTCATGAGCTTCATGATCTCGAACTCGAACGCGCTCTTGACGGCGGCGTGGCGCGCAATGAACTGTACCCATTGCTGCATCGAGAGCTTGGCGGCGCGCACCCGGGTGACAGCGCGGATCGAGTACGGAATCGGCGTCTTCAGGCGCCACGCCGCGTAGCTGGTGTCGATGTCGCTTTCGGCGGCGAAGCGCAGGATCATTTCCTTGCCCTGGGCGTTCGACACCACGCGCTTGAGGATGCCGTCGAGGACGAAATACTGTTCCATGGCCCGATCGCCCTGGTGTTCGAGCGCCTCTCCCTTCGGATAGTCCACGATTTCGAGCAGCGGCTGGAGCTCCGCCCACTGTGCGGAAGTGAGATGCTTGAGGATCACGTTCTGCCGCAGCTGCACGCGTATGATCTTGGCTTCGGGATGGAGCGCGAGCAGGGGCATGACGGCGGTCGCAGGGGGTGTCTACCGCAGCCGAGGAGTATAGCGAATTCCGGCCCTAACCCACAGAATGCGCGGCGGAAAAGGCCTTGATTCCCGCGCCGAAACGATGCGAATCTTGATCGCGGTCAATAGCACATGTGCACACTGCCCACTATGATACGTGTGAGTAACTGACGGCGAGAACGCGAGGGATCTCAGCATGACAACCGATGCACAATCGCAAGCAGTGACCGACGGCTTTGACCTGGTCATCGATGCCCTCAAGTTGAACGGCATCGACACGATCTTCGGCCTTCCCGGTATCCCGATCACCGACCTTACCCGCAGGGCACAGGCCGCGGGCATGCGCGTGATTTCGTTCCGCCATGAGCAGAACGCGGGCAACGCCGCCGCCATCGCGGGCTTCATGACGCAAAAGCCCGGCATCTGCCTGACGGTGTCCGCCCCCGGCTTCCTGAACGGCCTGACCGCACTGGCCAACGCCACCACCAATTGCTTCCCGATGATCCTCGTGAGCGGCTCCAGCGAGCGCGAAATCGTCGACCTGCAGCAGGGGGACTACGAGGAGATGGACCAGTTGGCCATCGCCAGGCCGCTCGCCAAGGCTGCCTTCCGCGTGCTGCATGCAGAAGACATCGGTGTGGGCATCGCGCGCTCCATCCGCGCCGCCGTCTCCGGGCGCCCGGGCGGCGTCTACCTCGACCTGCCGGCGAAGCTCTTCGCTCAGACCATGGACGCGGAAGCCGGCAAGAGATCGCTGATCAAGGTGGTCGATCCGGCGCCGCGCCAGATCCCGGCCCAGGACGCCGTGCAGCGCGCCCTTGCGATGTTAAAGACTGCCAAGCGCCCGCTCATCGTGCTGGGCAAGGGCGCCGCCTACGCACAGGCCGACGCCGACATCCGCGCCCTGGTCGAGAAGACCGGCATCCCCTACCTGCCGATGTCCATGGCCAAGGGCCTGCTGCCCGATACGCACGAGCAGTCCGCAGCGGCCGCCCGCTCCTATGTGCTGCCCGAGGCGGACGTGGTGATGCTGATCGGCGCACGGCTCAACTGGCTGCTCTCGCACGGCAAGGGCAAGACCTGGGGCGGCAAGGACCACAAGGCCTGGGGCGGCCAGAAGTTCATCCAGATCGACATCTCGCCGCAGGAGGCGGACAGCAACGTCCGCATCGACGCTCCGGTGGTCGGCGACATCGGCTCCTGCGTGTCCGCGATGCTTGGCGGTATCAGCGCCATGGGCGCCAACTGGCCCCAGCCGTCTGCGGACTGGCTGGGCGCCGTCGCCGAGCGCAAGAGCAAGAACATCGCCAAGATGGCGGAGACCCTGGCCAGGAATCCGACGCCGATGAACTTTCACAGCGCGCTGAACGTGATGCGCGACATCATCAAGGCCAATCCGGACGCCATTCTGGTCAACGAAGGCGCCAACGCGCTCGACTTCACCCGCAGCATCGTCGACATGCAAAAACCGCGCAAGCGCCTGGACGTCGGCACTTGGGGCGTGATGGGCATCGGCATGGGCTTTGCCGTTGCAGCTGCCGTGGTCAGCGGCCAGCCGGTGATCGCGATCGAGGGCGACAGCGCCTTCGGTTTCTCCGGCATGGAAGTCGAGACCATCTGCCGCTACAACCTGCCGGTCTGCGTGGTCGTTTTCAACAATAACGGCGTCTACTGTGGCACCGACGTCAATCCGACCGGCGGCCCCGATGTGGCGCCCACCGTGTTCGTCAAGGGCGCGCGCTACGACAAGCTGATCGAGGCGTTCGGTGGCGTGGGCGTACATGCCACGACCCCGGCGGAATTGCGCAAGGCCGTGGAAGAAGCCGTCCGCTCGCGCAAGCCCACGCTCGTCAATGCCGTCATCGATGAAACCGCCGGCACCGAAAGCGGTCGCATCACGAGTCTGAATCCGACGAGCGCGAAAAAGAAATAGTGCTTGGAGGGGACGCGACAAGCGCGCGGCTCAAGCGGTCGCGAGAGCGAGCGGACTAACGCCGCTCATCTCGCGACCGGAAACGACAACGAGCGAGGACGCAATGGAAGCATTGAAAGGCGTGAGAATTCTCGACATGACCCACGTGCAGGCCGGGCCGACCTGCTCGCAACTGCTCGCGTGGCTGGGGGCGGATGTCATCAAGTTCGAGCCACCCCATGGCGACGCGACCCGCGGGCAGCTGCGCGACGTCCCGAACGCCGACAGCCTCTACTTCACCATGTTGAACTGCAACAAGCGCTCGATCACGGTCAACATGAAGACGGCGGAGGGCAAGCAGGTGTTCGTGGACCTGCTCAAAAAGTGCCAGATCGTCATGGAGAACTTCGGCCCCGGCGTGCTCGACCGGCTCGGCTTCTCGTGGGAGAAGGTGCACGAGATCAATCCGCGCATCGTGATGGGCTCGATCAAGGGCTTCGGCTCCACGGGCCCGTACGCTGATTTCAAGGCGTACGAGAACGTGGCGCAGGCGATGGGCGGCTCCATGAGCACCACCGGCGTGCCTGACGGCCCGCCGTTTGTCACCGGGGCGCAGATCGGCGACTCGGGCACCGGGCTGCACCTCGCGATCGGCCTGCTGGCGGCGCTCAATCAGGCGAATCGCACCGGGCAGGGGCAGTACGTCGAGGTGGCGATGATGGACGGCGTGATGAACCTCTGCCGCGTCAAGTTCCGCGACCACCAGCGACTGACGCGCGGGGACCTGTCCGAGTATTCGGTGCCGACATACAAGGGGATGGGCGAAGTGCCGCGCGCGGGCAACGACTCGGGCGGCGGGCAGCTCGGCAACGCCATCCATTGCAAGCCGCATGGCGCGAACGACTGGCTCTACATCGTCGTCCAGGAAGCGGTCTGGGATGCGCTCGCGAGGCGCATCGGGCCGGACGTGGGCATCCCCGATCTGGCGACGGACGAGCGATTTGCCAAGATCGGCGATCGGCGCAAGAACCAGCAGCTCATGTGGACGCTCATCAACAAGTTCGCCGAGAAGTACACGAAACGCGAGTTCATGGAAATCCTGAACCCGCTCGACGTGCCTTGCGGGCCGATCATGAGCACCGAGGATCTTGCCAACGACGAGCACATACGCGGCCGCGACATGTGGGTCGAGCTCGATCACCCGCAGCGCGGCAAGTGGTGGAACGTCGGCATGCCGATCAAGCTCTCCGCCTCGCCAGCCGAGATCAAGCGCTCGCCGACGCTCGGCGAGCACACGGAGGAGGTCCTGCGCGAGGTGCTCGGCTACAACGACGACACGATCGCACGGCTCAAGGCGGCAGGAGCGTTTTCATCGCCGCCCAAAAAAGCGGCGTAACCGCCGCAGGAAAGCAGTGACTTGTTTCTCGTTTCCCGTTTCTGGTGAGACGAGAAACGAGCAACGAGGAACGGATCACGCTCATGAAAATAGCGATCATCGGACAGCAGGACTTCGGTAAAGCGGTGCTCGAGGCGTTTCTCGCGCGCAAGGACGAGGTGGCGGGCGTGTTCTGCGCGCCCGAGAAACCCGGCGCGAAGGCGGATCCGCTCAAAGCCGTCGCGCAGGAGCGGGGGCTCAAGGTGCTCCAGTTCGCGTCCCTGCGCAGCCCGGAAGCGCACGAGGCGATGAAGGGGCTCAAGGCCGACCTGGGCGTCATGGCCTACGTGCTGCAGTTCGCGCCGGACACCTTCACCAAGCTGCCGCGGCTCGGCACCATCCAGTACCACCCCTCGCTGCTGCCCAAGTACCGCGGCCCGTCCTCCATCAACTGGCCGATCATCCGGGGCGATGCCCGGACCGGGCTCACCATCTTCCGTCCCACGGAAGGGCTCGACGAGGGACCGGTCGTGCTGCAGAAGGAGTGCGATATCGGCCCGGACGAAACCCTGGGCGATGTCTACTTCAACAAGCTCTCCCCGCTGGGCGTGGCGGCGATGCTGGAAGCGGCCGACCTCGTGGCCGCGGGCAAGCACAAGGAAACCGTGCAGGACGAGGCGAAGGCGAGCTACGAAGGATGGTGCCGCGATGCCGAAGCGCGCATCCACTGGGCTCACCACGTCGATTTCATCTACAACCTCGTGCGCGGCTGCAACCCGGCGCCCGGTGCGTGGACGACGTTGAACGGCAAGAAGCTGCAGATCTTCGACGCGCGCAAGCACCCGTTCCGCCGCTTCGCCGACGTCGCCGGCAAGATCGGCGAAGTCTCGGAAGTGACGGATGCGAGCTTCAAGGTGACCGCGCAAGGCGGTGCGATCGAAGTGCTGCGAGCGCGCGGCGCTGACGGCAAGAAACTCTCCGGCGGCGAGTTCGCGCGCTCGGCCGGTCTTTCGGCGGGCACCATACTTGGCAACTAGAAACCGCAGGCTGTCCGATACCCTGCCGCGGGCTGCGCGCGGAGTGCGCGTAGCGCAGCGTGGCAGGGAGCACGACCCCTTATTCCCGACGCCGGTCCGCCCCGCGCAGCGCGCCCCCAGGCCCGTTTTCGCACGGGGTGTGGCGCAAGACCCCTCAATCCTCTGTATTTGCGTGAAGTTTTACGCATACTTCCCAAAAAAACATATACTTTTCGGGCAACTATCGTAGAATCATTGAGTGAACAGCTTTAACCCACTAGAAAACAATACAAAAAGCGGGAAAAGGGATGAAAAAGCTCGACGGTGGGCGCTTCGACTGGCTACCCGGGGCCGTCGTTGCTGCTGCTGCGATTGGTTTTCTCCGGTGGGGATCTGATCCAGCGCTTGGCGTGCAGGGGCTGCGATCCGGGCGTTCGGGCCGCCACGTGCGCGCTATCGGACGCCCATCGCGCTCGGCTTTGAGCGCAAGCTCAACAAGGCCGAGGCCGTGGTCGGGTAGATCGCGCAGTGTGAGCCAAGCTTCCGCGAACTGCGGACGCGCGCTCCGCGCTCGGGGGCCATGCTGGATACCATGATCTTCAACGAGAGCCATGGTCATCCCCGGGGCAAGTTGTTCCTGGGGGCGGGCGCGAAGCCGACGCTCGGTCGCTACCAGGTCGAGAAGGAGCTGGGCAAGGGGGCCATGGGAGTCGTCTATCTCGGGCGCGATCCGACGATCGGGCGCGTGGTAGCGATCAAGACGCTCGCGTTTTCGCGGGAATTCGCGCCCGGCGAGTTGAAGGAGATCAAGGAACGCTTCTTCCGGGAGGCCGAGACCGCGGGGCGCCTCGCCCACCCCAACATCGTGACCATCTACGACGCCGGCGAGGACCACGATCTCGCCTACATCGCGATGGAGCTGCTGAAGGGCAAGGACCTGACGTCGTACATCAACCCCGGCGAGCTCCTGCCGCTGCCGACGGCGCTGTCCATCATCGCCCGCGTGGCCGACGCGCTCGCCTACGCGCACCGGAACAACGTGATCCATCGCGACGTCAAGCCGGCCAACATCATGTGGGAGCCGGACGCCGACTCCGTGAAGGTCACGGACTTCGGCATCGCACGCATCACCGATTTATCCAAGACCAGGACCGGAATGGTGCTGGGCACTCCGTCCTACATGTCGCCCGAGCAGCTCTCCGGCAAGAAGGTCGACGGCCGCTCCGATCTGTTTTCGCTCGGCACCACGCTCTATCAGCTCGGTTGCGGCAGCCTTCCCTTTCAGGGGGATTCGATGGCGCAGCTCATGTTCCGGATCGCCAACGAGCCCCATCCCGACGTGCGCACCCGCAACGCGGCCCTTCCGGCGTGCGTCGCTGCGATCGTCAACCGCGCGCTCGCCAAGGATCCCGAGAGCCGCTACCAGGACGGCGAGCAGATGGCGAAGGCGCTTCGCCTGTGCCTGCAGAGCCTGTCGCCTGCGGGCCGACCCACCCTCGTGGGCGCGCCCGCGGCGAGCGCATGAGGGCGGGAGATGGCCAATCTCAACTCCGCGCTCGAAATCGCTTCCATAACCCATCCGGGCATGGTGCGCTCGCACAACGAGGACAGCATCGCGACCGCGCCGGAAATCGGTCTTGCGGTGCTGGCGGACGGCATGGGCGGTTACAGCGCGGGCGAGGTGGCGAGCGGGATCGCCGTGGCGATGGTCACCGCCGAGATGAAGAAGGCGCTCGCATCGGATGCCGCGAGCGATTTGAATTCGAAGACAGCGGAGGCGCTCATCGCCCAGCAATCGGCCAGGGCCAATGCGGCGATCTACCAGGCGGCCCAGACCCAGCCGCGCTACTCGGGCATGGGCACCACGCTGGTGGTGTCGCTGTGGTACGACAACCAGATGACGGTAGGCCACATCGGGGACTCGAGGCTGTACCGGATGCGAGGCGAGAAGCTCGAGCAGGTCACGCGCGACCACTCTTTGTTGCAGGAACAGATCGATAGCGGCATGATTACCAAGGAAATGGCCCGCTATTCGCAGAACAAGAACCTGGTGACGCGGGCCGTGGGCATCGACCCGGAAGTGGATGCGGAGGTGCACTCGTATCCGGTGCAGAAGGGAGACATCTATCTGTTGTGCTCCGACGGCCTGAGCGACATGGTGAGCGACGAGGACGTTCAGCTGACGCTGTCCTCGCTGCAGGCCAACCTTCCGCTCGCGGCGCAGCAGCTCGTCCAGCAGGCCAATGACAATGGCGGGCGCGACAACGTTTCGGTGATTCTGGTGCGCGTGATCCGGGAGTTTTCGGAACGCGCCGGGTGGCGCTGATTCGGGTCACTGCGCCCGGAATGCACCGCCGTGCTTGCTCAGCTGAAGCAGCCTCGCGCGGCGGTTCCGGCCCCGCCGGCAGCCGTTACTGCTTGCGGGAGATGTAGACGACCAGGCCCTCGGTGGCCACTTCCACGAACTTCTCGGTGTAGCCGAGCTCCTGCAGTTCCCAGCGGAAGGTGTTGGACAGCCGCGCCTTCTTGTAGACGCCGAGCTTGTGCTCGGCCTTGTACGCGACCGCCTTCTCGAACGCCTCCTCGAGTATCGAGGACAGGCGCTTCTGGGAAACCTTGCGCTCGCCGCTGCCCTGGTCCATCGTCGGCGGATAGCGCTTGGCGACCTCTTGCGCGAGGGTTTTGGCGAACTCGTCAACCTGCTTGCCCGACACCGATCCGAACAGCCCCATTACCCGGTCTCCTGATTGTGCAGTGCGAAGCGTATCATTTCTTCGCCCCGAATATCTGCTTGAGTATTTTCATGCCGATCCCGAGCCGCGGTTCCTCCCGCGGCGCGCTCGCCTCGTTCTGCCCGGGGGCGTCCACGACGCGGATGTCGTAGAGCAGCACGTCGCGCAACACGCCGCTGTCGCCGATCGGCTCCACGCCGTGGAACGAGTGGTCCGTCTTGAAGAACGCGAACAGCGTGTTCGGCCGGTATTCCATCGTCGCCACCTTCCTGAACAGGCTGTGCGGATGGTGCGGGCCGCCCGGGCACGTGAAGGCGGGGTCGAGCGGCGCGTAGATCGTCGTTCCGAGATGCTTGCGGCGGTCGTCGTCCGGGCAGTAGAAGAGCAGGGACAGCAGGCGGTGCGGCGCATCGGTATGGGGGCCGATGTTGTAATTGGTGTGGTCGCGCACGACCAGCGACTCGGACGTGAACTGCACTTTCGCGATGTCCTTGCCGAAGCGCTCGTGCACGTGCTCGTCGAACTTCTCCACGAGCGCGCGCAGAAAGCGTCCCATCAGGAACCACTGCGCAAATCCGGTCCAGAACTCGCGCGCTTCCCCGGGCAGCTTGTCCACTTCCGACGGGCGCAGCGGCATGATGAACCGCTCGGGATAGGCGCCCTTCGGAACGCGCCCGGTGGATTCGAGGCTCACCAGGTTCGCCGCGGTGGGCCAGTTTTTCCGGAGCGCCGAGTAGAAGTCCTGAGGGAACACGGACTCGACGTAGATGTGCGGATAAGGGTAGCGTCGCATCGGCGCGTTCGCGACCTGGTAGATGACATGCTCTTCAGCGCCGGAAAACATAGTTACCCACTCCTGTTGCCGGGCCTGCGGTTCTGCGCGCCCCTCGCACCTGCTCCTCGGAGAACGCGAAACCCAGGGCCGTCAGGTCGCCGACGATCCGGCGATGCTCCTCAAGGCCCGAATTGATCTCGACCAATACGGACTTCACGCGCGGGTCGCGCAGTGTCGAGGAGCAACCGGCCAGCACCCTGTGCTCGAGTCCGTCCACGTCGATCTTGATGTGGGTCGGCACCGGCAGCGCCCCGCTTGCGACCAGAGCGTCGAGCGTGGTGGACACGCAACCCTGCGCGAATGGTGAGACGCGCGGGCGCAGATGGTGGTCGAGATCCGCGCCGAAGGTGTGCCCGGAGCCGCCCTGCGTGAAACCGCTCACGTACAGGAGCGAAAAATCGGCGGAGTCTGAGAGCGCGACACAGTACGCGGTGACCTTTCCGCCGAGGCCGTTGACCAGGATGTTCTTGTTGAGCAGGGCGAAATTCTGCGCTTCGGGTTCGAACGCGTAGACGCGCGCGCCGCGAGTGCGGGCCGCCCAGACCGAGTACATCCCGACGTTGGCGCCGATATCCACCAGCACGTCTTCGGGCGCAAAGCTCCGGATCCATTCGATGGTGTCCGGTTCCTTGTCGAACAGCGTATCCACCCGCCACCGGGAGAAGCGGTTCGGTGTGCAGTATGCAACTTCCGTCGCGCCGTCGCGCACCGTTACAATCCGCTCGATCGTGTCCTCGACTTGCGACGCGGGATCTGCAGGCGGAAGCGGGCCCGCCTCCGCGGCGGCGCGGCGCCCGCGCAGGGGCCACAGCAAGAGTCGGAAGATGCTCATCGCGTGCGCCGCAACCGTTGGCAATTTGCCTTGAAAAATAGAATGTTACATTATCATTTCCGGCCCTCGCCGCGTCAATAGCAGCGAGGATCCCGGTCGCCAGCGGACAGGTACACATGCTGATGTCGCTCATAAGACGCGTGCTCGGCAGCGCGCGCGCGAAGCGGGGCGCGGCAGCGAGCCGCGCCGCCGCAGCCGACTTCGAGCGTGCGCGGGCCCTGCAGCACAGCGGAGATCATGCGCAGGCGCGCGCGCTGTGCGAAGGAATTTTGTCTCGTGATCCGGGCCACGCGGGCGCGCACTGCCTGCTCGGCGCGCTGCACGGGCAGCAAGGGAATCTCGAGCGCGCTTCGGTTCATCTCACGGAGGCCATCCGTCTCGCGCCGCAACTGCAGGACGCGCATCTCGGGCTCGGCAACGTGCACCGGTTGCGCAGGGACCCGGAGGCCGCGGCACGAAGCTACCGTCGCGCGCTCGCCATCCAGGATGATGCTCCGGAAATCCACTACAGCCTCGCGCTTGCCTTGCGCGAGGCCGGGCGGCCGCAGGAGGCCGTCGAGCATTTCGAGCGCGCGAGTTCGCTCAGCCCCGGCCATCCCGATGCCGCCAGGGAAGCGGCGCTGTGCCACGCACAGCTCGGCACTTATGACCGGGGGATGGTGCTGCTCGAGCGCGCGCTGCGCGAGGCTCCTTCCGCCGGTGACCTGCACGCAGCGCTCGGCTTCCTCCAGCAGAAGATGCACCGCCCGCGCGCCGCGCTGGAATGGTACGAAAAAGCGCGGGCGCTCGGCCACGCGGATGCGGAGCTCTACAACAATCTCGGCATCGTCTGCCAGGATCTGGGGCGCATCCCCGAGGCGCTGGCCCACTACGACCGGGCGATCGAGCTGCAGCCGGATTTCCCGCTCGCGAGGTTCCACCGCGCGCTCGCGCGCCTGCTCACCGGCGATTACGCCAACGGCTGGCCCGACTACGAGTTGCGGCTGGTGAGCGAGGACAATCCGCGCCCGCCGGGTCCGTACGCGCGATGGGACGGTTCGGCGCTCGCGGGCCGGACGATACTCGTTTACGGCGAGCAGGGCCTGGGCGACGAAATCATGTTCGCGTCGTGCCTGCCCCAGATCGTGGACATGGCCGGGCGCTGCGTGATCGAGTGCAGCGCCAAGCTCGAGCCGCTGTTCCGGCGCTCTTTTCCGCGCGCCCGCGTCTGTGCCGCGGCGGCGGACCGGTCGGTTCCGGATTCGATCAAGGCCGAGCCGATCGAGTGCGAGGCGCCCAGCGGCTCGCTGCCGCTGTACCTGAGGCGTTCGATTGCAGAATTCCCGCGGCACCAGGGCTATCTAAAGGCCGATCCGCAACGCATCGCATCCTGGCGCGAGCGTCTGCTCGCGCTCGGCCCCGGGCTGAAGATCGGGGTGTCGTGGCAGGGGGGAACCCACAAGACCCGCAGCCCGCTGCGGTCGATCCCGCTCGCGAGATGGTTGCCGGTATTCGGGGCGGCGCCGGCGCATTTCGTGAGCTTGCAGTACGGGGATGTACGTGCAGAGCTCGAGCGGCTCAACGCGGAGCACGGCGTACGCGTCACGCACTGGCAGGAGGCGATCGACGACTATGACCAGACCGCCGCTCTCGTCTGCGCGCTCGATCTCGTGATTTCGATCCAGACGGCCATCGTGCATCTCGCCGGCGCGCTCGGCAGGCCGGTGTGGGTCATGGCGCCGTACTCACCGGAATGGCGCTACGGGTTTACCGGGGCGCGCATGCCTTGGTATCCTTCAGTGCGCCTCTTCCGCCAGCCCTCGTTCGGGGAATGGTCCCCGACGATCGCGGAAGTCGCGGGCGAGCTGGCGGCACTTGCCGGCAGAGGCGCCGCGCCATCGCCCGACGCACGGATCAACGGGCCAATTCTTCCATGAGCTACAGCCGCGCAAATCCCAGTCCGCGCTATCGCGAGCTGCAGGGCCTCTACCGCACGATGCACGAGGAAGGCGAGAAGTTCCTCGGCATTCCGCCGGAGGAAACCTTTCCCGGGTCGAGCCTCGCACCACAGGCGCCCCGTATCAAGGCGCTCATCGTGAAGACCGGGGCGCTCACCATCCTCGATTACGGCGCCGGCAAGGGCAAGCAATACGAGCCCCGGCCCATCAAGGACGGCGCCAGCGGCCAGTGGCCGAGCGTGATGGACTACTGGGACGTGGACGAGGTCGTGTGCTACGACCCGTGCTACGCGCCCTACAGCAAGCTGCCCGGCGACAAGTTCGACGGCGTGATCTGCACCGACGTGCTCGAGCACTGCCCCGAAGAAGACATCCCCTGGATCGTCGGGGAGATCTTCGGATACGCCACGCGCTTCGTGTTCGCGAACGTGGCCTGCTATCCGGCCCGCAAGCGGCTGCCTACCGGGGAGAACGCGCATTGCACGATCAAACCGGTCGAGTGGTGGAGCGAGCTGTTCGCACAGGTGGCCTCCCGGCACCCGGAACTGACCTGGGAAGTGTGGGTGCAATCACGCATCGACAAGCCAGAAGGACCGCAGCTCGTCGAGCAGCGCCTGGGCAGCTGAGCAATCCCGGCGCGCGGCACGCGGGGCAGGCAGTCCGAATCGTCTCACGGCCGTCCGCAGCGTTGAGCAATACGTCACACTCGCACGCGAGCGGAGGGCGCGCTCCACGCTCCGGCTCGGGGACGACCGCCGGAAAATATGGGAAGATTACTGCCGCAGCGCGCCGTGCGCGTGGCGCCGTCACACAAGGTGGTTTTGCATGATCAATGTTTTCATCGGCTACGATCCGCGCGAGGCCATCGCGTTCAGCGTGCTGTCCTACAGCATACAGGCGCGCGCTTCGCAGCTGGTCGCGATCACGCCCTTGATGCTGCCACAGTTGCAGGGCGTGCTCACGCGGGAACGGCATCCGCTGCAGAGCTCGGATTTTGCCTTTTCGCGCTTCCTCACACCCTACCTCTCGGGCTACTCCGGCTGGTCGATTTTCATGGACTGCGACATGCTTGTCCTGGACGACATCGCGAGCCTCTGGAAGCTGCGCGACGACCGTTATGCCGTGATGGTGGTCAAGCACGATCACGTACCGCGGGAAGCGACGAAGTTCCTCGGCGAGCCGCAGACCAAGTACGAGAAGAAGAACTGGTCGAGCGTGATGCTGTTCAACAACGCGAAGTGCCGCGCGCTTACCCCGGAGTATGTGAACACCGCGACCGGGCTTCAGCTGCACCAGTTCAAATGGCTCGAGAGCGAGGATCTCATCGGCGCATTGCCGGACCGCTGGAACCACCTCGTCGGGTACGATCCTCCGCGCCCGGATGCGGCGCTGGCACATTACACGCTCGGAGGCCCGTATTCCGACGAATCCACCGATTGCGAGTATTCGGAACACTGGTGCGCCGAGTTCAAGGCCATGCAGCGCGTGGACAGCCGCCGCAAGTAGCGCGCTGCTTGCCTGCCCCCGGAAGCCGTGAGGCGCGGCGGGCGCCGAATGCCGCCCCATGCTGAAAGCGCTGTGAACTGGCTTGAAGGAACTCTTCCGCCCCGTGCCTGCGAAGGGACGCGAAAACAACGCAGCGGCGCGGGGAGCGCAGACGAGCCCCTGGTTCGAGGACATGCGCCGCGCGCTTGCGGCGCGCGAGGGTTCGGCGGCGGAGGCGATCGCCGCGACACTGGCCCGCGAACCCGATAATGCCGAAGCGCATGCGCTCGCGGGAGAGCTGCGGCTGGCGGAGGGTGCTCCGGCCGCCGCGCTGGCCTGCCTCGCACGCGCGCTCGAGCTCAGGCCGGATTTCGCACCTGTGCACAATGCCATGGGCGAAGCGCTGCGCGCGCTCGCCCGGCACGAAGAAGCCCTCGCATCGTTCCGGCGCGCCGCGGAACTCGCCCACGATCTGATGGCGGAGCACCTGAACATGGGGCGGAGCTGCGAGGATCTCGGAAGGGACGAGGAAGCCGCGGACTGCTACGCCCTCGCGCTGGCATTTGACGGCGGCGCGGTGGAAGCCGGGCTGGGTCTCGGCAGGACGTTGAGGAAGCAGGGGCGCCTGGCGGAGAGCGTGGCCCAGCTGAAACAAACGCTCGAGCACGCGCCCCGATGCGCGCCGGCTTGCCTCGAGCTCGGCCGCAGTCTCAACCGGGCCGGGGATACCGCGGGCGCGATCGCGGCCTACGAGCGCGCGCTCGAGCTCAGCCCCGATTACGCGGAAGCCTGCGCGAACCTGGGCCTGATCCACCTCTTGCAGCTCGGTGATGCGGTCCGGTCGGAGGCGCTGTTCCGGCGCGCGGCGGAAATCAGCCCCGATCTTGTGGAGGTTCAAGCCAACCTGGGGCTCGCGATCCAGGAGCAGGGCCGGTTCGAGGAGGCGCTCGCGCACTATGAGGTCCAGATCGCGCGCAGGCCTGATTTCGTCGAGTTGCGCTGGAACCGGGGCATCGCGAACCTCGCGCTGGGGCGTTTCGCGGCCGGCTGGGACGACTACGAGCTGCGCAAGGTGAGGCCCGACGCGGGCGGCGTGCACCAGAAGTTCACCTTGCCCGACTGGGACGGGTCCGCGCTGCGCGGACGGTCCATACTGGTCTACGGCGAGCAGGGTCTGGGCGACGAGATCATGTTTGCGTCGTGCCTGCCTGACGCGATCGCGCAGGCGGGCTCGTGCGTGGTCGAGTGCGACACCCGGCTCGAAGCGCTGTACCGGCGCTCGTTTCCGCGCGCGCGCATCGAGGCGCGCGGGCGTGCGCGCGAGCGCGATTGGCGCACGCTCTGCCCCGAACTCGATTTTCAGTCGGCCGTCGGCTCGCTGCCGCGGTACTTGCGCCGTTCCGAAGCGGATTTCCCGCAGCACGCCGGCTACCTCGTCGCCGACCCGGGCGCGACGGCGCGCTGGCGCGAGCGCCTGGACGCGCTTGGCGCGTTGCCGAAGGTGGGGGTGGCGTGGCGCGGGGGCAAGTTGAGGACGCGGGGCAGCCTGCGCTCGCTCGCGCTGGAACAAGCCGCCCCGCTTCTGGATTACGGCCAGGCGACGTTCGTTGTTCTGCAACGCGGCTTGAGCGAAAACGAACGCGCGGTGCTTCAAACTCGTTCAACGGTATGGGTTCCGGACTACCCGGAACCCGTCGATGATCTCGCCGCGCTGGTCTGCGCCCTCGATCTGGTCGTCAGCGTGGACAATACCCTCGTGCATCTGACCGGCGCGCTCGGCCGGCCGGTCTGGGTGCTCGTGAGCGGCAACCCGGAATGGCGCTATCGGCGGCGGAGTGAGCGAATGCCATGGTATCCATCGGCGCGCCTGCTGCGCCAGACGCGGCCGGGAGACTGGCAGGGTGTGATCAGCGAGGCTTGCCGGAGGCTCCAAGAGCGAGGCCGGCCGGAATGAGCATGGATCGCCCAGCGCCCGCGGTGCCATGCTGACGCGCCTGATCCAGCTGCTGACCGGAGGCGGGGCCGGAAAGAAAACGCAGCGCGCCGCCCCGCTTCCGGTCGAGGCGAGCGGCGACGCCGGGCGCGCCGATGCGGCGTGCCGCGAGGCCGACGCGCTGATCGAGCACGGCCGGCTCGATGAGGCGGAAAGCCGCCTGCGCGAAGCGATTGCCCTGCGGCACGATTTCGCCGAAGCCCATGGCCGTCTCGGCGCGATACACGAGCAGCGCGGGGAGCTCGAAGACGCCGCGGACTGCTACCAGCTCGCCATCCATTTCGATCCGGCCCTCGCGGTGGCGCATTTCGGGCTCGCGCGTCTGCACAAGGGTCAAGGCCGCCATGCCGAGGCCGCGGCGCACTACCGCCGGATCATCGAGCATCACCCCGATGACGCAGCCGCGCACCGCAACCTCTGCCTCGCCCTTCACGAAACGGGCGAGTACGCGCAGGCGCTCGCGCACGGGCGGCGCGCGCTCGCGATCGATCCGGGGCTCACGGAGGCGCGCCACAACCTGGGCCTCGTTCTGCTGGCCGTGGGCGATCCGGAGCAGGCGATGCAGCACTTTCGCCGCGCGCTGGAGGAGAGACCGTGCGCAGAGACCGCATCGGCGCTCGGCCACGCGTACCGCGATTTGGGCAGGCTCGAGGATGCGATCGCGGCCTACGATCACGCGCGTTCCTTTTCCCCGGATTTCGGCGACGCGGTCCTCAACCGCGCGCACGCGTTGCTCCTGAATGGAGACTACAGCGCCGGATGGGCCGAGTACGAGAAGCGCTTCATCGCAACCGGCAGCGGCGTGCGCGATTTCGGGCTGCCGCGCTGGAACGGCGAGCCGCTGCAGGGCAGGACGATACTGGTGCACGCGGAGCAGGGGCTCGGGGACGAAATCATGTTCGCATCGTGCGTGCCCGATGTGATCGCGAATGCCGGGCACGTCGTGATCGAGTGCAACGACCGGCTGGAAGCGCTGTTTCGCCGCTCCTTTCCCGGGGCGACGGTGCATGGCGGAAAAAAGGATGACCCCGCGGACTGGCTGGAGCGCCACGCCCCGGTCCACTGCCAGACCCCGATCGGCGGTCTGCCGCGTCATTTCCGCAGCGAGCTCGCCGCGTTTCCGCAAGCCCGCGGCTATCTCCGGGCCGACCCCGCGCGAGTGCGCGCATGGCGCGAGCGCCTCGGCGCGGCGGACGGCAGGCTCAGGATCGGGCTGTCCTGGCGCGGCGGCACGCCCAAAACGCGCACCCATCTGCGCTCGATGGCGCCGGAAGAGCTGGGCCCGTTGTCGCGGCCGGGATTCGATTTCGTCAACCTGCAGTACGGCGCAGCGGCCCGCTCGCTGACGGGAAATGCGCCCGTCATGCATACCTTCCCTGGTGTGGGCGAGGACCTCGACGAGATGGCGGCGCTCATCTGCGCGCTCGATCTCGTCGTGAGCGTCGCCAACACGACTGTGCACCTGGCGGGCGCGCTGGGACGGCCGGTCTGGGCGCTGCTGTCGCCGAGCCCCGAGTGGCGCTATGGCGCACGCGGCGAAACGATGCCGTGGTACCCTTCGGCGAGGCTGTTTCGGCGCGGACACGGGAAGGGCTGGGACGCCGTGATCGGGCGCATCGCGCGCGAGCTCGACGAGCTGCGATACACACAGCATCTTAAATAATGCCGCATGAGCCGCGAAATCCAGGCGAACCCGCACCGGCATCGCCGGGTATGCGGGGGCGGTATCTTGAAGGCTGGACGCATAGTCGTACTGTTCCTAATCACGTGCTACCCGCCGATACGGTTTCCCGCAGCACGGGCAGTGTGGGAGTCCTCGCGCGATGGCGCGCGCGAGCCGATGGCGAACGGTGGCGATCGACCATGGGATGTGGCGTTGCATCGGGGCGAGCCCCGCGCGGGCGGAAGGTTTCGGGTAGGGCAGGCGCTTGTAGTCGAGCGAGGTTTTTTTTAAGTCCCGATAGCCGTTCGAGCATGAGGAAGCCGTAGGCCGCGATGCACAGGCTCGCGTGATGATGAAAGCCGCGCCAGTTGCGCCCCTCGTAATGGCCAAGCCCCAGCTCTTGCTTGAGCTCGAGGTAGTCGCGCTCGATGCGCCAGCGCATCTTGACGGTGCTCACCAAGTCCCCAAGGGAAATGGTTTCAGGCAGGTTGGACAGGAAATAATGGGTGGGCTCGGCCTCCCCCTTGGGCCATTCGATGAGCAGCCATTCTTCCTCGCGGGGACGATCGCCGTGGGCGGCGCGGCAGCGCACCCGCGCGAAGCGCGAAGCCAGCGGCACGTTGGTGCCCTCACGCCATTGGATGGTGCGAAAGCTCCCCGCCGGCAACGCGCGGGCGAGATCGAGCACGCTGAGGGGCTGATGCCGCGCAGTGCGTCGCACGCGGGTGCGGGGCCGGCCGGCGCGGCGGTGCTGGCGCGCTGCGGGCGCCGGTTGATGCTCCCCCCACCACACCGTGGTTGCCGGGCGCACGCCCACCGCGTAGGCGAGCTGCTGCGCGTTGAGCCGATCGCGCATCGCGGCCTCATCGCCATAGGCGGCATCCATGAGCACCGTGCCCCGGGGGATGCCGGCGGCGAGCGCTTGCTCGATTCTCTCCCAGGCGATTTGCCCCTTGGTGGCAAAGCCCACCGCCTGGGGCACGCCGGCCGCCTGGCAGCGCTTCTTATTGCGGGTCCACTCCTGCGGCAGATACAGCCGGTAGGCAAGCGGGAGACTGCCTTCCGCGGTGGCCAGCGTCAGGCTCACCGCCACCTGGCAGTTCTCCGTCTTGCCCAAGTGCCCGCAATACTGGCGCGCCACCCCCACCGAGTGCTTGCCCCACTTGCGATAGCTCGTGTCATCGATCACCCAGAAGCACGGCGCCTGTGCCTCTCGGCTGAGCACCGGCACCACCTCGCGTGCTACCGCTTCGAGCACTGCCGCATCGCGCCACTCGGAATCGGCCACCAGGTGGTGCATCGACTGGTGCGCCGAGCACACATCCTGCGGGTGCACGCGGGCAGCCATCGGCTCCACGCTCTTGCGGCTTCCGGGCAGCATCAGCCCCCGCAAATACCAACGCGCTGGCGTAGCTCGATCCGCGTGCCCCAGCGCCTCGACCATCTTCCCGGCATAGCGTTCGAATCGCGATTCCACGCCGCTACCCATCGCCCACCTCCACGGTTACGATGAAGACCTCGCGACGGTACCATTATTTTCAACACAGTACAATTAACGACTTGAATCATCAGCCAAGGGTCGCATGTTGTCAATTGTCCGACACGGATTTTTGAACGTCTGCGTACAACTTGTGCACACCATGCTGCCGCAGCGGTGCCTGTTGTGCGGCGCGCCCGCGCCACCGGCGTCCCCTGTCGCGGGCGCACCTGCCGCGCACGCGCTGCTGTGTGCGGATTGCGACGCCGATCTGCCCCGGCTCGCCGCGGCCCGCTGCACGGTGTGCGCGCTTCCCCTGCCGAGCGGCGCGGTGTGCGGCGCGTGCCTGAATCGCCCGCCGCGTTTCGACCGGGTGAGCGCTCCCTACGCCTACCGGTTTCCGGTGGACGCGCTGATACACGCATTCAAGTACGGCGGGAGGCTCGCGCACGCGGCACCGCTCGCCGCAGCGCTCGCCGGGATCGTGCCTCGCGATGCGGACGTCATCGTGCCGATGCCGCTCGCACCACGGCGCCTCGCGCAGCGTGGCTTCAACCAGGCCCTTGAGCTCGCGCGCGTGGTGGCCGCGCGCACCAGAATCGCATTGGCCGCCGACGCCTGCCGCAAGGTGCTCGACACCGTGCCGCAGGCCGCACTGCCGTGGCAGGAACGCGCGAAGAACGTGCGGCGGGCGTTCGTTTGCGACGCCGACTTCACGGGCTTGCGCGTCGCGGTGGTGGACGACGTGCTCACGACCGGCGCGACGCTCAGCGAAATCGCGCGCGTGCTGCGCCGGGCGGGCGCAATCTCGGTGGCGGGGTGGGTCGTGGCCCGGACGCTACCGCGCTAACGCGCGCGATTCCCGGTTTCGGGTTCCGAGTTCCGGGACCGGTTCACAGGGTCGACTCGCGAAATTCGAAACGGGCGGTTGATCCCGAAACTCGAAACTCCGAACTCGAAACGCGCCAACTGCAACTGCTATTGCAGTTGGCGTAGCCGCTGGTCGGCGAAGGTTTGCAGCTCGGCGCTGAGCGTGTTGGTGCTCCGCGCGCGGCGATAGGTTTCCTGCGCCTCCGCGTTGCGATTGAGCGCCTGTAGAGACATGCCGAGACCGAGCAGCCACACGCCCGTGCCCGGCTTCTGGCGGAGCGCCGCCTGGAACTGCTCGACCGCCTCCTCGTGGCGCCCCTGCCGCTGCAGCAGCGCGCCCAGGAACGCCAGATAGTCGGCGCTCGCATGTGCGTGCGGGAGACCTCGCCGCAGCGTTTCGATGGCGCCCGCATTGTCACCGCGATCAACCTGGAGGCGGGCAAGCGTCGTAGCGAACCCGGTCTGCTCCGGAGCAAGCCGCACGCCCTCGTGCAGCAGCCGCTCCGCTTCCGCGAACCGCTTGCTTTCCACGTACAGGCCGACCAGCGCCTGGCGCGCCCCATGGTGTCCCGGAAGCGCGCTCAACGCGGCATGGAATTGCTCTTGCGCCTCCGCCGTACGCCCCTGATGCAGCAGCGCGGTCGCCCTGCGGTATTCGTTCTCGGCGAGCTCCCGGGGGGTGGGTTGCTTTACCTGTTTCTCGATCTCGGTCTTGGCGGCGGGTTGCGCGGGCGCGGGCTTGGCCACCATGGCGGTCTTGGCCGGCTCGGCACGGGTGGCCGCGGCAGCGGGTTCCTCGCGCCGCGCGGTCTCGGCGGGAGCGCGGGCCG
>Ga0194128_10000100_pt1 | contig 144871 bp, 81 predicted proteins | sample TA2KigCa65mmetaG_FD_148650 | JGI IMG/M metagenome (GOLD analysis project Ga0194128, IMG submission 148650) | Freshwater microbial communities from Lake Tanganyika, Tanzania - TA2015037 Kigoma Deep Cast 65m | ecosystem: Environmental > Aquatic > Freshwater > Lake | place: Tanzania: Lake...
TTATCCTCCCGAGGGAAAACGGGGAATTGGTGGCGAACGAGCCACCATGTTCGGGTTGCAACTCGTCGAACATACGGCCGTCGCGAACCAGCATGTGTTGCTGGTCCCAATCATCGAGACCGTTCGAACACTGCAGGCGCTGCCCGCCATGTGCGACGTCCCGGGAATCGATCTGTTCTATTTTGGTCCCGCCGACTTCTCGTCCACCGCCGGCTATCGCGGACAATGGGAAGGGCCTGGTGTCGCCGTACAGATTCTCGACGCGATGCGGTACCTGCGTCAGAACGGAAAGCAGTGCGGAGTCATCGCCACCAGCCTGGAAAATCTCGCCGAACGCCGGACGCAGGGCTTTCGATTACTGGGATTGGGAAGCGACATCGGATTATTGGCACGGATACTCCGCCAGACACTATCCGTTCGCTAACAGCGGCTGGAAGCCCCCGCCACGTCCTGCCGCCTTTTCTCGATGAAATTTCCTTCGCGTCTCTGCGAGATCTCTAATTCCTGGAGCAACCACGCAAAGGCGCAACGTCGATCGCCCGACCGAAGAGCGAGACGCCGAGCGACTGCAGCAGCGAAATTCAATGATTTCGCGCGAGCGGAGGGCAAGGGACTCGAACCCTCAACCGGTTGCCCGGCATCTGATTTCGAATCAGACTCCTCACCATTCGGATACCCTCCGGAAATGGCGAACCTGTGGTTTCAAATTGTAGCGTGAGAACGGGGAACGGGGAACGGGGAACGGTTAAGTGAGGTCGGAAAGCGGGCCGGCGGCGCAGAAGTCGGGGTTTCCGAACCGGTCGATCGTATGGCCCATGCCGTGGGCCAGTGAAATCAGCAGTCGGTTATGGGGTACCTTGGGCAATTTGAGTGACCGGCCCATGCGGAAGTTCAATCCGCCGCCGACCAGCACAAACGGGATATTGTCCAGCGTGTGCGAATTTCCCTTGCCCAGTTCGTTGGTCCAGACGATGGTGGTGTTATCGAGCAGCGAACCGGTTCCGCCCGGTTCCGGCGTCTCCGCCAGACGCCGCGCCAGGTAGGCGAGCTGCTCGCAGAACCAATGGTTGATCCTCGTCAGCTTCGACTGCGCATCCTCGTCGCTGTCCGGTTTGTGCGACAGATCATGATGGCCTTCCTCGACGCCCAACCACCGCATCTTGGCTCCCCCAACCGAATTGGTGTGTTGCAGCGTGGCGATCCGGGCGAAGTCCTGGGCAAAACTGTTAACCAGCAGATCGATCTGCAGTTGACTGATGCGCGGCATGTTGTCGTTTTCCTCCTTGGCGCCCGGCTCCAGCCGCGGGACGGCATGGCCGAGCGATTCGTCGGAAGCGGCCAGCTCCCGCTCCAATTCGCGCACAAACCCTTCATGCTCGTCCAGCAACTGCCGGTCTTCCACGCTGACGACCCGCCGCAATTTCGCCAGGTCCTCGCGCAGCCCATCCATCACACTCCGCAAATGTTCGCGATCCTGCTGTTGTCCATAGAGCTTGTTAAACATCTGGTAGGGGTCGTCGATCGGCGTCACCGGCTTGTTCGGACCGACGTACGACATCCGCGTCCAGGTATCGGCCCGCTCGGGCACCAGTACGCCGAATTCCAAGGAACCGAAGCGGGTTGCCGTCTCCGGATTGCGCTGCAGGAAATTCCTGAGTTCCTGGTCAATCGACAGGCCGCTCGCCCAACCGGCCGGAGTATCCGAACCGCCCTGGATGTTTCCCGGAAACAGTTCGATCCCGGTCAACAGGCAGCCGATGCCGCGCATATGACTGTCGCCGTCGCCGCGGACCTTGTCGCAGACGCCGTTCAGAATCAGCAGTTGCTCACGGAACGGCGCGAGCGGCTCGAGGCTCTTCTTGAGCGCGAACGACTCGCCTTGCTCGTCCGGCCAGAAGGTACCGGGCACAATCCCGTTCGGGCTGAACATCACCACCAACCGCTGCTTGCGGCGCCCTTGATTGGCAAATCCGAGGCTGGGGAGGTTGGCCAGGAACGGCAGCGTCGCCGCTCCCAGGCCCAGGTCACGCAGAAAGGAACGGCGGGAAGCATCAACCATGCTTCAGGCTCCGCAACAGATTTAAAGGAAGACTCGCTGGTTCTCCCGATTTCCGCCGCCAGAATCAAGTCCGCGCCCCCAATAACCCCAGTAACAAAAGCGGTCCGACCGAATTCGGCCGGACCGCTTTGAAGTTACCGTGGAGCCCTTACCAGCTTTTCTCAATCGAGGCAAAGAACCCCTGGTAGACTGCCGTGTTGCCGACGTCGACCGTCGCCGTTCCGGTGACAATATTCGACGCAAAAATCTGGTCGGACGCCAGAGCGACACCGTCCAGGAACAACACCTGGTACCCGCCGCGGATCGACCAGCAGTCATTAATCAGATAGTGGCCGAATATTCCCACGTCGCCGATGAACGCGGTTTTGGATGCGGTGCCGAAGGTCGACGCCACGGCGCCGGGAATGTTCACCATGTCGGTGTTCTGATCGGCACTGTTCTCGTAGATGCCGACCTTGCCAAACAGACTCGCAGTGAACGCGCCTCGGTCGAGGAACAACGATTCGCCGCCGAATTGAATGCCATACATATGGTTGTTGGTATTGATTGCGTGCGTGGCATTGACGAAGTCGGTGTTCAAGTCTTCGCGCAACTCCACCCAGCGAAAGCCGACGATGCCGGTGAACCAGTCGTTCATCGAGCGCCGCATGTTCACTTCCGTGCTGTCGATCCGCGATGTGTAATTGGTGATCGCCGAAACCGGAGCACCAGGAACAAACGCCGGGACCGTGGCGAAATTGGTCACGTTGGCCGACGACGCAACCGCATCAAAGTTATTGACCCCGAAATAGGTCACTTGCAGATCCCAGCAGGAACCGAGTACGGAATTCCGGGTGGCGCTCAGCATCGGTCCGCTCTGGTAGCGGAAGTTCATGTCCGCCAGGTTGATCGGTGTCGTTCCATCCGTCAGCAGATACTGGTTGTCGTGCAAGCGCCGCAAGATCACGGCACCCGCTTGGACGGTCCAGTTCGGGCCGCAGCCGAAATCATCCAGGCAGTCGAGACCAGCGTCCATGGGCGATCCATCCTCGTTGAGGATGAACTCCTCCCCCTCGACGACCACCGCGGGGGGATCGTCGTTGATATAGCTTGATTCGTTGAACTGGAACCACGGGGCGTCGGAGCCACACAAGGGTGCCGCGACGAGTGCCGATCCAACGCCTATCCCGTAAACCAGTCTTCGCACCAGTTCGCGCCAACGCAGCGTCATCCGTGTTCCTCCGTGAAATCGAAAGCGAACAAACCCAAGATCCGGGCCGCGAGTCGCAATTCTTCCGTTCGTCAGCTTTACAGCTGCCGAGGCCCAATCCGTGGTACCCGAAGCATCATCGTCGGTCGATCGGTGGTTCCATTTCAGAATTCCGGTCGCTCGGGACGACACGTTTTCGCAACAGCACCTCACGAATAGACAGAGTCTCGGTACTGCAAAAAGACCGAATTGCGCGCACAATGCGCATGGCCGATACGGTCGCTACAACCGCCGCGATGCGAACCGCAAAAGCCGTTAATCCGGCATAACTCCATCGCGGGTCGCCATTCGGTGCGCCAAGGCTACCCCCGATCGCAGGGCTCCTTCCATCCAACCGGTAAACGCGTAACAGGTGTGCTCGCCCGCAAAATGCAAACCGGGCCCATGCCCCGTCGACAGGATCGGACCAACCGTTGTGACCTGCCCGGGTGCCGGAAATGAGTAGGTGCCCCGTGCCCAGGGGTCGCTCACCCAGTCCACCAGCCGGCCACGCACGATTTTCTCTGCCGCGCCGGGAAACAACCGATCGATCTCGAACCGGTAACGCTGATCCCGAACACTCGCCTCCCAGCCGCGGCATTCGTCGGCCGCACACCCGCCCGCGAACGCAACCAATACATGTTCGCCGTCGTCGCCCTGGCCGGCACTTGTTTCCCACGTCAGCTGAACCGGCCCGTCGGAGATCGCATTGGGATGACGCCCCAGTTCGCGCCAGACCGGCGATCGAAAGACCGCCAGGTACTTCGTGCTGGCCGCCATCGGCACGCTCAGCGCCGCCGGCAAGGGCGGCGCGAAACCGATCTTGTTCCAGGTCGTCGGCGGCACCGTCAACACCAAGTCGTCGACATGATAATCGGTACCGTCGGACAAGCTTAATACCAGCGACCGCCCCCGGCGGACAATCGAACGCACGGACGTCGCCAGCCGTAGACTGGCCGCCCCGCGCCGCTCCACCAGCGATGCCGCTAAGCGACTCGACAACTGATCCGCGCCCCCCACACAGTGCAGGGTGTCGGTCTCGTCCCAGAACTTCTGCAGTCCGCCCCCTCTCACGATCGCCAGCATCGCCAGCAAACTTTGCCAGGCCGGTATCAGCCCGTTAATGCCTGTCATCTGGATCGCCATCAAAGCCCGACAGTCCGGCGATACCTCCAAACGATCGATCCAGTCCTGCAGCGACTGCCGGTCGAGCTCCTCCGCTCCCGGACTGTCCCAAGGCCGATCGGCATCGATCGGTTCCGCCAGCCCGTTCAACCGCTCCAGCGCCGATCGCATCTCACCCCACAGCGCCCGGGCCGCCTGCTCCGAAAGTAACTTGCCGTCCCACCACAGAGTGTCACAAGCCGGCCAGGGCATTTCCACGAATTGCAACCCAAACCGCCTGGCATACGCCATCCAGGTCAGTTGGTTAGGACCGATCAACTCGCCACCCGCCTCGATCACCTTCCCGGCAACAAAGTCGCGCAGCGAGCGTACCCGGCCGCCGCAGCGATCCCGGGCTTCGAAGACCGTGACGTCGTATCCCAACGCGGCAAGTTCATCGGCGCACGCCAAGCCCGCGAATCCGGCGCCGACCACCGCCACGCGGGGCAAGTCGCGCCGTTCCGCCCCGGCGAAAAATGCCGCGCCTGCCGTCGACTCTCGCAGCGTCACTAACCCGCCCGCGCTCGCCAACGCACCCCGCAACACCGCGCGGCGATCACAACGCCCGTCCGCCGCAAACGATCGCGAGGCCCGACGATACCAGTCCATAAACATGACGCGTCCCCCGGCCCAGTTCAGCTGCGTTTGCCCAGGGAGTTTGGCGCGAAGCTGTTCTGGAACCACTCGATGCCGCGGCGGACGATGCCGACGTCGTTGCCGATCGTCGGCATGCGGCAGCCGAGTTCGACGGCCCGTTCGCAAAACTTCGGGTCGGGCACGACAGCTCCCCAGCCAATCCCGCGATTACGGCAGGCCGCGGCGACATGGGCGATCGCCTCCCAGAGTTTCTCGGCATGGAATTGGCCCGGTACACCCAGCGCCAGCGACAAGTCCGCCGGTCCGATGAACAGCAGGTCGACGCCGTCGATCGCCGCAATCGCGTCGGCCTCGGCGAGCGCGCCCAGCGTCTCGACCTGAATGGCGACGAAGTGGTCTCGATTTGCTTCCTGGATGAACTGCGTTGCCGGCTTATGGGTGTAGCAGGCGTCACGACCGCTCATGTTCAACCCCCGGTTTCCGCGGGGAGCGAACTTCGTCCATTTCACGAATTCTTCCGCGTGGCTGGCCGAGTGAATCTGCGCCGCCATCACCCCACCGATCCCGGTCTCCAGGCACTGTGTTACCGGCGAGTACCCCGTCGGTGCCAGGCGGACGAAGCAGTCCATGTCGTTGGCTTTCGCCGCCAGTCCGGCCACGACCATTTGCTCCGTGGAGACAAAGGCGTGTTCCAGATCGAGCCAGAATCCGCGATAGCCTCCGGCGAGGCCCGCCATTTCGATCATTATCGGATGCACGATTCGCGCCAGCGCGAAGGTGGGAATCAATTCGTCGGTCGCCAGCAGTTCCTTGAAAGTACGCCGCATCGTCGCGCAAACTCCTTGTCGCCATGAATGGTGCAAGGCAGTTTGGCAACGATGCGGCTGCCGGTCAAGCGTCCCTCGTGCGCGAACCCAAAGTTCCTACTCGGTAAACGGGTCGTCGCGGGGCACAAGGTGCCCTCATCCCAGATACTGTTCATCGAGGTTCGTATCGAGCACTTCGCGGTACAGCCAGCGATAAAGCTCCGCGACCGTTGGCGGAGACTGTTCCGCCAGACGGGCGTGGATGATCGGTCGTCGCTGGGTTTCATTGACTTCCGAATCGATCCGAAGATCGAGCAGGGCCCTTTCGATGCGGGCGCGTCGCGCGTCAGGTCGATCACCCGCGTCGACCGGTTGACACCTTCGGACGATTCTCCGCGGGTTCCGTTCCGGCTTGCTGTGCCGTGCCGTGAGCGTCGCCCGGGCCGCTGGAGCACACCAGGTCCTTCACCGATTTTTCGATAACCCTCGTCTTGGAAAAATCGCACGGCTATTCGGCGCGGGCAATCTCTCCGCGCAGTTCCTTGCCGAGGACGCTGTTTCGCTTTCCGTAGGCAAAGTAGATCAACTGGCCGAAGGCCAGCCATCCGAACAACCGCAGCCAGTTCTCCGCCGGCAGCGAGAACATCAACATCAGGCAAGCGCCGATTCCAAGCAACGGAATCGCCGGAACCCAGGGGCAACGGAAAGGACGCTGCGCTTCCGGATTCGTTCGACGCATGATCAGTACGGCCGCGCAGACGACCACAAATGCGAACAGCGTTCCGATATTGGTCAGATGTAACAGCGCGGTGATTGGCAGCAGCCCGGCCAAGAACGATACGAACACGCCGACAAGAATCGTGCTCTTCCACGGGGTGCGGAACTTTGGGTGCACGTCGGCGAAAAATGCGGACGGGATCAAGCCGTCGCGGGACATCGCCAGAAAGACGCGCGGCGCGCTAAGCATCATCACGAGCAATACCGAGGTAATCCCCGCCACGCCGGCTACCGCGATGATCACTTCCGCCCACTCAAGGCCCACCGAAGCGAATGCCTTCGACACTCCGGCATCCACATCGATATCCTTGTAACTCACCATGCCCGTCAACACGGCCACCACCAGCACATAAAGTACCGTACAGATCAACAAAGACGCGATGATGGCGATCGGCACGTCGCGCTGCGGATTCTTGGCTTCCTCGGCGTGCGTCGACACGGAGTCGAACCCGATGTAGGCGAAGAAAATGATCGCCGCGCCGGCAAGCATTCCGACCGGCTTATCCCCCCCTTGTTGCTGCCCAAACGGAATCCCGAAGAAACTCAACCCGGTCCAGCCATACGGGGCGAAAGGCGTCCAGTTCGACGAATTGACATAAGCCACACCGACCAGGATCACGAATAACACGGCCGCCACTTTGATGGCGACCATCAGCGAGTTAAAACCCGCACTCTCGGAAATCCCTTTCACCAGAAATGCCGTCACCAGCATCGCGACCAGGACCGCCGGCAGATTAAACAGCGCCTGCTGATGATCTTTCAGTTCTGCTTCGAATTCACGATCGCCAACGTTGGCCAATTTCGCCTTGGTTTCCCGATTGACCCAACTGATCACGCTCCTCTTTTCTTTGTCTTTCCCTTCCTCAACCGTCATCTGCGTGACTTCGGCACCCTTGTAAGTAGCAACCGTGTTGGGCAGGAAATAGCCTTGGTCGTATTTGTACGGTGCTCCGGTGAAGATGAACGGTAACGTCAGGCCGAGCTTCGCCAGGACACTTTGCGAGTACCCCGACCATCCATTGGCGACCGTGGCGGCGCCGACGGCGTATTCCAGAACCAGATCCCAGCCGATCATCCAGGCGCACCATTCGCCCATGGTCGTGTAGGCGTAGGTATAGGCGCTGCCGGCGACCGGTGCCATCGAAGCAAATTCGGCATAACATAGCGCGGCGAAAACGCAGGTGATGCCCGCGACCATGTACGAGACCATCAAGGCGGGCCCCGCCACGTCATGGGCCGCCGCGCCGGTCGCGACGAAGATTCCCGCGCCAATTACCGCGCCGATGCCAAGACTCGTCAGCGAAATCGGGCCCAGCACCCGCCGCAGCCGATTGTCGCCCTCCATCTCCTTCAACAACTGGTGCAGCGATTTCTTGGCGATCAACTGGTTTTGCGACATGGATGCCTCGACGAGTGCCAGGAGTTGCGGATCGAAACAGGCACGAATCTAGTTCCCGTCCGTTGCGATGGCAAGTCCTGAACAGACACTCCCCGGCGCGGCTTCCAACGGTTCCGCCCCGAGCCGCTGCCCGGCCGCCGGGTCCAACCGGGCACGGAACGGCCCAATGCGGCGTTGAGCCACCTGTCGCCCGTCTCGCTCGCCCGTCCCGTTCACGCAATTGGGACTCGATCCGCCATTTCCCAAGTCCATTTCCCGCGCCGTTACCAATCGATCACCGGCGGGAAGAATTCGGCAACCAGGTCGCGGTAGAACGGCAGCAGTTCCTGGACGTCCGGAGCGCGATCGGTTTTGGTATACAAATCGTAGGGGTTGAACTTGCGCACCCAACGGAACATTTCGCGGTCCCGCTCATCCATTAAATGCTGGTATTCCCGTTCGCGATGACCCGGATAGAACGAGTGGTAACGGATCATGTACTGGGCCTCGACAGGCAGATAGTCCTTCACCACATAGTAGAGGTACTCGTCGTGTCCCCACGACATCAGCACTTTATCCAGGCCGCAACCCGGTTCATAAATGCCCGACTCGGACTGGTACTCCGGACTCTCCCAGTCGGGATTCGCGTGAAAGTACTCGTGAAAGACAATCTTCTCAGAATAACGGCAGCCGACCGGAAACGTATCGCCGGTCACCGCCCACTGCGGCTCGCCGAACAGGCAAAGTACTTTTCCCATGTCGTGCAGCAGGCCGGTAAGGATGAACCAGCGCGGGTGTCCGTCGGCGCGAATCGCTTCGGCGGTCTGCATGGCGTGAGCGATCTGCGGAAGCTGGATGTCGGGGTCGCTGTCGTCGACCAGTTGATTGAGAAACTCGACCGCTTCCCAGATCCCCATTCGGCGCGTGCGTAGCGGCAGGTACTTGTCGCGCGCGGCGCGGACGAACTCCACAGTCTGGTGCTGGTGATTGATCCGATAGAACTCGCGCACGTGGAGCGGCACCGAATCGCCATAATCGCGGAACGCATCGGCCTTCTTGGCATGTGACGGATCGGGCTCCACGGCATAACGCCGCCTCACGTCATCGTCCCAATCGTCCAGGCTGGACAACGGATTGTTCGCGTCTTGCGGGGCATTGCGGATCATGGCGTGGAGACTCCTGGCTGGTGTTCGATCACGGTTAACGCCATCTTACCGTTGGTCGGCCGCCGATGGAAATATCAATGATGATCGGCGGCGAATTGGGCGAGCTTCCGCTGGAAAACCGGGTTGTCGGCAACATCCGGGTTGACAAGGTTGTCCGGGATCCGGCCTTGCGCCGCGCGGAGCATGCCCCGCGCGGTGGCCTCTCCCGTGGCGCGCCAGATATCCGACGTCGACGCGCACCAGTGAGGTGTCACGATCACGTTGTCCAGTGCCAGTAATGGATCGTCGACCGGCAACGGCTCCCGTTCGAAAACATCGAGTGCGGCGCCGGCGATTCGCTTTTGCCGCAACGCGTCGACGAGCGCCGACTGGTCGACCAGTTCGCCGCGCGCCACATTCACAAAGTACGCCGACGGTTTCATCCAGGCCAATTCCGCTGCGCCGATCATGCGATGGTTTTCCGGACGCAGCCGCGCGTGCAGGCTGACAATGTCGGACGTGCTGAGCACCTGCTCCAGGCTGGTCAATTCGACGCCCAGCCGGCGAGCGATCTGCGGATCGGCGTGCGGCGAAAAAGCCCGCACGCGCATGGCGAATGGGGCAACCAGCCGCACCAGTTCCTGGCCACTCTGGCCCAACCCGACGATTCCCAGCGTCCTGCCCTGCAACTCGCCACCCATCACCTCCGCCTGCCGATCCCACCGCCCGGCCCGCGCGACCTGCTGCTGTTCCGGGAGGCGTTTGACCAGCGCCAGCATGAACAACAGCGCCGCTGAGGCCGTGGAATGGTCGAGTGCCCGAGGCACGTTGAACAGGCCGACGCCAGACTCCGTGCAGGCCGCCAGGTCAATCTTGTCGTAGCCGGCGCCGGAACGACCGATCACAACCAGGTCGCTGGCGGTCGCGATCGCCTCCCTCGGAACCCAAGGGCGCAGGACGATCAACCCGTGCACGCCCCGCAACTGGTCAGGAGTAACGCGCATCGAGTATAGATCGCGCAGATAGGACGCGTCTCCTTGTCGCGGCGCCTGTTCCATCAAGTAGTGGAAAGCAATGCCCGGCGCGGAACGCAGCAACTGTTCCGCGAACGATCCGTATGCCGGCTGGCCGGCGACGTCCAGGAAGTCCCCCGTCAACGCAACACGGAACTCAGGCATCGCGCGGCCCCGGTGGGAACGATTCCGACTGGTGAAAGTCGTCGGTCCAGCTCTTGTCCCACAGGCTGGGAAACGGGTTGGGAACGTAGGGGTGCCGCGCAATCGCTTCGTCGTCCAACTCCAGGCCCAACCCCGGCGCGTCGCTGAGTTTCAATCGGCCGCCAACTACCGGATCGTGTCCCGCGACGAAGTCGCGCCGCCATGGAACATCGAATTCGGCGAACGACTCCTGGATCATGAAGTTGGGGGTACAAGCATCCAAGTGCATCGCGGCCGCTAACGCCACCGGACCGATCGAACAGTGCGGTGCGAACGGAAGATCAACAGCCGCCAGGATCGCGGCGATCTTCTTGGAGACCAGGATTCCGCCGCAGTGGGCGACGTCCATCTGCGCGACGTCGACCGCGCGAAGGCCCGCCAGTCGATGAAAATCGGCGATCGTATACAGCCGCTCGCCGGCAGCAATCGGACAGCAGGTCGATCGCTTCACCTCCGCCAGCAATTCGACATTCTCCGGTGCCACCGGTTCCTCACACCAAACCGGATCAAAGCGTTCCAGTCGTCGTAACACGCGAATCGCGCAGCCGGCTGACAGTCGACCGTGAAACTCGATCATCAACCCTACCTGTCGCCCGACGGCCTCGCGCACCGCGGCGATAATCGCCTCGGCCCGTTCCCATTCCTCCGCTGCCAGTTCCTTCCAGGCCACGCCGAACGGATCAAACTTCAGCGCCTGATAACCGCGTTGCACAACGTCCCGCGCCTGCCGGGCAAACTCCGCCGGCTCCACCGCGCCGCCATACCAGCCGTTGGCATAGGCCGGCAGCGGGTTGGCATGACATGCGCCGCCCAACAACCGGTAGATCGGCTGCCCGCAAGCCTTGCCGATAATGTCCCACATGGCGATCTCCACGCCGCTGATCGCCGTCATCACCGTCGGCCCGCCCTGGTACTGATCGCGGATCATCCCGCCGACCACCGCCTCCAGATCGAATGGATCCCGTCCCAAAATGCGGCCTTCAACCCATTCGTGACAAACCGTCTGAACCGTTTTCTCCTGCCACTCCAAAGTCGCCTCGCCCACGCCCGTGAACCCTGCGTCGGTTGTCAACCGCAGGAACAAATAATTCCGCAATCCGGCGTTGGCCAGAAACGTTTCGAATCGCGTGATTTTCATGGCGAACAACCGATGCCGAGGATGCCGGAGATGCCGGAGGCACGACCTGCAAGAATATCGCAAATCACGGACCCAGCGTCGATGCCTCATGCAATGGCAAGTGGCTTGCTTTCCGCTAGACTGGACCGTGCGACGAAGGTCGCGATGGAGTCAAGCAAGCGGCCGACGAACTACGAACCGCGAAAGGTCTTACCATGGCAGAGGAAGGGTTGGATGGCGCGTCGCATGGGGACGGGGACCGTGGCGGCCCGGCGTCGAACGTCGACCGTCCGTCCGAGGCAGGAGGGCCGTTCACGCATCATCTGTTTATCTGCTGCAACCGGCGCGAGCCTGGACATCGGCGTGGCTGTTGCAACCCGGATGGCTCCGACGCATTGCGAAACGCGTTCAAAGCGCAGCTTAAACAGCGAGGCTTGAATGCCCAGGTGCGGGCCAATTATTCCGGTTGCCTCGACCAATGCGAAATGGGCCCCACGCTCGTGATCTACCCGCAGGGGATCTGGTACGGACGCGTGACTCTGGCCGACGTCCCTCGGATCATCGAAGAAACCGTGGTGAATGGGCGTGTGATCGCGGAGTTGTTGATCTTTCCTTTGCCGCAAAGTTCGGCGGCTCGCGGCGCGGATTCAATCTAGGCCAGGATGGCGTCGATGATATTCACTTTTTCGACGCCGGCCAGTCTTTGGTCGAGCCCCTGGAACTTGAAGGTGAATCGCTGGTGGTCGAACCCCATCAGCTTGAGAATCGTGGCATGAAAATCGTGGATGTGGACCGGGTCCTTGACAATGTTGTAGGAAAAGTCGTCCGTCTCGCCGTAGATCGTTCCGGGGCGGATTCCGCCGCCGGCGGCCCAGATCGTGAAACAACGTGGGTGGTGGTCGCGGCCGTAATTCTGGTGGGACAATCCTCCTTGGGAATAGATCGTACGGCCGAATTCGCCACCCCAGAGGATCAGAGTCTGGTCGAGTAATCCGCGCTGTTTGAGGTCCTGTACCAGGCCCCAGCAAGGTTGGTCGACATCACGGCATTGATCGGGCAGGCGACCCGCCACGTTCGCATGCGTGTCCCAGTTGTTGTGATAGACCTGGATGAATCGCACGCCTCGTTCGACCATTCGGCGCGCCAACAGTGCAGTGTTGGCGAACGTGCCGGGCTTTTTCGCTTCTTCGCCGTAGAGTTGAAACGTCGATTCGGGTTCGCTGGCGATATCGGTAAGTTCGGGCACGCTGGACTGCATGCGATAGGCCAGCTCATACTGCTGGATTCGCGTATGTGTTTCGGGGTCGCCCACCATGCGGTAGTTCATTTCATTCAGGGCGTTGATTCCGTCGAGCGTCTTGCGGCGGATCGCGGCGGGTACACCGGGGGGATTGTTGATGTAAAGAATCGGGTCGCCCGCGGAGCGAAACGAAACACCCGCATGTTCGCCGGGCAGGTATCCCGACGACCAGAGTCGCGCGGAGATTGCCTGGACTTGTTCGACATTGGTGGAGCGCGCGACCAGCACGACGAAGGTCGGCAGGTTTTCGTTCAGCGAACCGAGTCCATAGGAGGTCCAGGCACCAAGGCACGGCCGGCTGGTCACCTGGTTTCCGGTCTGGATGTAGGTAATCGCCGGTTCATGATTGATTGCCTCGGTATGCATGCTGCGGATGAAGCACATGTCGTCGACCATCCGCGCGGTGTACGGAAGCAGTTCGCAGACCCACATCCCGCATTTTCCGTGTTGTTCGAATTTGAATTTCGACGGCGCGATCGGAAATCGGGCCTGGCCCGATGTCATGGTGGTGAGCCGTTGGCCCATGCGGACGCTGTCGGGCAGGTCCTTGTCGTACCACTCGTTCATCACCGGTTTATAATCGTAGAGGTCCAACTGTGGGGGTCCGCCAACCATGTGCAGGTAGATAACATGTTTGGCTTTGCCGGGGAAATGCGTGCGAGTCGCTGCCGATTTCGGCTCGGACCCGGCCGCCTCTACCGCGCCGGCCAGTCCGGCCGAGCCCCGGATGCCGGTGTCGCCGAGCAGCGTGGCCAGCGCCGCGCCGCCGATTGCGTGCGAACCTCGCGCGAAGAAATACCGGCGTGTGATATTCGTGCGAAAGTCATCTGGCATCTGCATGGCGTAATCTCCCGTGCCGCGACTCGAGGGATTCCGGCGGCGTTCGTTCCGGCGGAATTGAGGGATCACTTGTTAACGACTTCATCCAGGTTCAGGAGTTCATTGGCGAGCATGGTCCAGGCGGCAAGTTCGCCGGGCGGCAGGGATTCATCGGCGCGCGACTCGCCGACCGCGATCAACCGGCGAGCGTCCTCCTGGTTGGCCGCGTAGTACTCGGACAGTTCGCGGAACGAATCGAATACCACCGCCAGTTCGGCGTCGCGTAAAGGTCGACAGAGAATCTGCCGGGCCATAAAGTCGACGCGTGATTCGACGGTCGATCCGCCCTTCTGCATGGTGCGCTGGGCAAGAAGCCGCGCGGCTTCGACAAACTGCGGATCGTTCAAAGTCACCAGCGCCTGCAGTGGCGTATTGGTTCGTTCACGGCGGACGGCACAGGTTTCTCGATTGGGCGCGTTGAAGATGTCCAGCGACGCCGGCGGAGCACTGCGTTTCCAGAATGTGTACATGCTGCGCCGATAGAGGTTCTCGCCGGTGTCCGGTCGATAGTCGCGCGTATTGCTGCCGATCATCGCTACCGCCTCCCAGACTCCGTCCGGCTGGTATGGCTTCACGCTCGGTCCGCCCAGCTTGGGGACCAACAGGCCGCTCGCGGCCAGAGCGTAATCGCGCAGTACCTCCGCGTCCAATCGAAAGCGGGGCCCCCGCGAACACATCCGATTGGCCGGGTCGCGCTCCAGCTTCTCCGCCGTCGTTGCCGCCGATTGTCGGTAAGTCGCCGAACTGACCAGCAACTTGTAGAAACGCTTGATGTCCCAGCCTGACTCGCGGAACTCGACCGCCATCCAGTCCAGCAACTCCGGATGCGACGGCAATTCGCCCGCGACGCCGAAATCACCGGACGTACGCACCAGACCGACTCCGAACAGCTCCTGCCAGATGCGGTTCACAGTGACCCGCGCGGTCAAGGGATGCTCCGGACGCAAAAGCCACCGGGCAAAACCCAGTCGGTCGAGCGGCAGGTCGTCGGACATTGATGGCAATACTAATGGAGTTCGCGGCGTTACTGGATCCCGTCGCTTGTCATACTCGCCGCGGTGCAACATGAAAGCCCCCGGCGTTTCCGTTCGCTCCTGCATGACATGAGCAATCGTCGAACGACCGCGAATGGTCTGCTGCTCTTGTTCCAGCGCGGCAACCGCGGCGCCAAGGGAACGGAACTCGGTGTCATGGTTTTCCAGCCACCAGCGCAAGATCTCGTCCCGGTCCTTGTCCGTGCGCTGCTCGGCTTGTTTCGCCAGCAACTCGACAAGTCGCGTGGCGCTGGCCAGCGCGTTGATTTCGCCCGCTTCCAGCGTTCGACGGTAGATCCTCAGGTCCTGGATTCCCGCGGCACTCAACGGCTCCCCGTCGCTGCGCTGTCCGACTTTGAACGGGACGTCGGTGTGGATCGCGCCCGCCAGTTTATCGGCTTCGACCAGGGTCTCTTGTGGCTTGCCGTCGACGTAGATCCTCACCCCCGCGGCCTTTCCTGACCCGTCGTAACTGAACGCCACATGAACCCACTGGTTGGCGGGCAGTTGCGACCTGGTGACGACCTTTACCGCGTCTTGAGGCCAGGCACTGACGATATGGGTACCGACCTGGCGCCGCTGGGCCCAGAAGTCCCAGCCGCGGTATGCCTGGGCTCGATCCATCCGGGCGCAGATCGCCCCCGACGAATCGTTCGCCGGCAGTCGTACCCAGGCGGCGCAGGTAAATGGCTCGCCACGTTCGAAGTCGCCCACGTCGGGCAGTTCGCACGCCGCACCTTGCACCTGAATCGCCTTACGGCCGCCAACGCCGTCCTGCCAGCTGGCCGACGACTGCAAGGGGACGTCGCGAAGCTCACCACCAACTTTGACTTTAAGTGTGTTGCCTTCGCCTTCATTCAACGGTGCGTGCATCGCCAGACCTTCGGACGGTAGCTTCTCGCGGAACATGTCGGCGGTTGCGCTTGCCAGCCAGGCGTCGAACGCCGGACGAGCCTCCTCGCGGCGCGCATCGACACGAACCCGCGCCGCGGGGATCTCGGCTACAAGCGCCTCCCATCGACCTCGATCCGCCGCGCTCGGCACGACCACCGTCGGTGGCGTGTCGCGAATGTTCCCGTCCATTGCCCCCTGAGTCGTGTTATTAAAGAACGCCGACAGGGAATAAAAATCCTTCATCGTCCAGGGATCAAACTTGTGGTCGTGACAGACGGCACAGTTGAACGTCGAGCCAAGCCAGACCTGTGCGACCGTTTCGGTGCGATCCCGCGTGTACAACACCAGGTACTCTTCGGGAATCGTGCCGCCTTCATTCGTGGTGATGTTGCAACGATTGAAACCGGACGCGATCTGCTGTTCCAGCGTCCTCTGAGGCAACAGGTCACCCGCCAGCTGCTCGATCGTGAACTGGTCAAACGGCAGGTTGCGATTGAAGGCCCCAATCACCCAGTCCCGATAGGCCCAGATCTCGCGATAGTTGTCGAAGTGGATGCCATGGGTGTCGGCGTAACGAGCCACATCCAGCCAGTAACGGGCTCGATGCTCGCCCCAGTGCGGCGAATCGAGCAACCGATCGACAAATTTTTCGTAGGCATTCTCCGAGTTGTCGTTGACGAATGCTTCCACTTCCGCCGGCGATGGCGGTAGACCAACGAGATCGAGGCTCAGACGCCGCGCCAAAGTACGGCGATCGGCTTGCGGCGCGGGCCGAAGCCCAATCGGCGCAAGCGACGCCAGAATGAAATGGTCGATCGGGTTCCTCGCTTCAATGCCTGGCCGCAGGCCTGGTGCCAGCGGAGGTGGATCCGGTCTGCGCGGAGAGATCAGCGACCAGTGCAATTGGTACTCCGCACCCTCCCGGATCCAGCGAGCCAGTCGCTCTTTCTGCTCCGGCGTCAGCTTCTTGCCGCTATCCGGAGGAGGCATCACCGTCTCCGCGTCGGACGACTGAATCCGCTCGATAAGCCCACCGCGATCGATTTGGCCCGGCACGATCGCGCCAGCTTCGATCGCCGCGTCCCGCTGGTCGATTCGCAAATCGGCCTTCCGAGATGCGCTGTCCGGTCCATGGCAGGCAAAGCAGTTGTCGGCCAATATCGGGCGGATGTCTCGGTTATATTCAAGCCGCTCCTGCGCCGTCGACAGACCCGCCAATCCCACACCGATCGACGCGGCCAGTATCGCAACGAATACCGACTCGACTTTTTTCCGCATTGTCAGTCTTCCTTCAATCCTACACACCCTGTTTCGTCAGCACACTTTCCGGGGATCCGGCGTTTTTGTTGACCATAAGCTGAGCAGACCCCACGATGCGCTGGGAGCCCGTTCCAACGCAGCATCAACGTCGATACGATGCCATCTTAGTGTCCAGAAAGCGGGCTTGCAAAGCGACCTTGCGACCGTCGCTGAGCCGCTCGGTTCAATTTGCCGCGCTGTGCGTGACGATACGCTCGAAGGTGTGCCTCAACCGCACGCGCCGCCGTGATTACTCGCTGGCGGGATCGGCCATAACCGGCGCGAGGATTGCCGAGCGATACTCGCGATCATGGTGGATCGAATTGGTGGCGACGACAACATCGTCTGGAAAATCGATCGTCAACGGCATTCCAGTTTGCGGATTCGGCTCATAGAGCGGAGCGCCGCTGCTGGCAATCGTCACTCGAATCCGGTGCTCCGCGGCGAAGATCTGGCTGAGCCATCCGACGTCAAACTCGACGCGTGTCGGGCGCCCTGGTTCGAGCAGCTGCTCCCGCTCGAAGCCGTTACGATATCGTAGCCGCCAGGGATAGTCGACGATCAATATCGAGCGACCATCTGGGTAGACGTCACTGATTCGTACGATCAGGTCGGTATCGCGCGCCGTCGATGAGACCCAGAGTTCGGCTCGCACACGCCCGGTCCATTCGACGGGACCGTCGAGCGGTGGCGTGGTGAAGGTGCGGACGTCGGACTGCCGTTCAAACGGCCGGGCATCTTTCGCGCCGGGGAAAGCAGCTCCAGGGATCTCCATCGGTCGGCGCGGGTTGGATTCGTAGCTCGTTGCCTCCGGCCCGTCGACGATCGGTTCCCTGCTCAATCGCCCGGCGCCGCCAAGGTAATATGAGATCGCGCGCACGGGAGGCGGCCAATCGCTTGCCGTGCGCCACACGTTGCCGATCGACGGTGATGTCGCTTGCTTTGGACCGACATCGTCGTCGGGTTTCCCGCCCTTGGCAGCCGGGGCAGGACCCATCACGTAGTAGCGAATCGGCGGATCATGATCCGCGCCATTTTCTTCGCCACGCAGCCAGCGATTAAACCATCGCACCATATGATCCTGTTCGGGCCAGATTGCATTTTCTGGATAGGCGAGATCGCCGACGATATTCGACTTATTAAGCCGTCCGTGTAGCCACGGGCCGATCAACAACTGCTGTCGACCACGGGACTGTTCACCACCGTGGTGTTGTCGCCCGAGAAAACTGGCGATCGATCCCTGATTCATAAAATCGTACCAGCTGCCGATCGTGAAACAGGGAACATTCATCTTGCCGAAGTGCAGGGAACAATCCTCGTCGCGCCAATAGTCGTCGTAGTGGGGATGACGAAACCATTCTTCGAGCAGCCGACGGTTGTCGAGCGGATCGCGGCAGCTCTTCTCAAGCGACTTGAATCGCTCGGGCCGCGTTGTACCGCCGATGCGATAGCCTTCCTGGAAGAGACTTAAGCCGGTGTCGACCATGTATTGGCAGGCCAGGTGCGGCGGTTGCGTCACTGCCAGGAAATTCTGCGCATAGCCGCCCTGGGAACTGCCGAAAGTGCCGACCTTTCCCGTACTCCACGGCTGTGTCGCCAGCCACTCGCATGTATCGTAGCCGTCACGAAGTTCGCCCCAGCCAAGCGCCCGGTATCCGACCCAGGTACCCTCCGACAAGTAGGTGCCGCGAAAATTGACCATCGCCACGACAAAGCCCGACTCCGCCAATCGTGCCGCGGCGATGCGGGTGGCCGCGCCGCGCAGGTCGGCATACCGCTGTTCAAACACCACGGGCCACGGTCCGGCTCCCGGTGGAAAGTACAAGTAAGCGGAGAGACGCTTGCCATCGCGCATCGGAATCGGTTGGTGCTTCTCGGTGATTTTGCCGAGATCGACCTCGTCACACTTCGCGGCCGGCGCCGCTCCGACGATCGACCAAAGGCCCAGAAACACGCCCATTAATGCGAGTGACCTCATATCGAACTCCTGTTATTGTAAACGCGCGACATTGTCGTAGGGTGGGTCGAGGCACTCCGAGGCCCACCAGAATCGGTGGTGGTTACGCTGACGCCATGAAGTGCTTTTTTACAACGCCACAGGAGTCGAATTCCAGGGGTCTTGAGTAGGCGCAGCGTGGGTCGAGAGTGGCTCCAGGTACTCCGAGGCCCACCAGAATCGGTTGCGTTCACGCTGGCGGCGTTAACAAGATGGAAATGGTTTCGCGACGTGCGGGGTCGTTCCAGCTGGAATCGAGTCGAGCCGTTGTTTTCTCGAAGCTCCGCGCGCAAATGGCGGCAAGGACTACCCGCTACTCCGAGCCCGTGCTCCTACCGTGTGCCAACGGGTGAGGTACTCCAAGCCCGTGCTGGATCGTGCGGCACGGGCCTGGGAGTACCGATCGACTCCCTTCGGGGCAGGACGAACTGGAGAATTGGCCGCAAAGTGGGGCTGTCCAACTAGAACGGCGGACTATTTCTGTTGTTCAAGTTTACGCAAGCGCTCCTCTAGCGACTTGTTTTGCCGTCGGAGGTCTTCCAGTTCTTTGCGCAGTGAGGCTGCGTCCTGCTGTTTGGCGCGCAGGCGGTCGATCGATTGGTCGATTGCCAGTATGGCGGCCGGCGTTATTTCCCTGGTCCGCCGTTCCTGGAGCCATTCGAGGGCTGCCGGGTTTCCGAGTTCCACCAGGGCGTCGGCGGCAGCCCGTCGCACATTGCGTCGCTCGTTGTTCAGTTGGGTGTGCAGTAGTTCGAGGTAGCTGGCGTCGTCTGGCTTCAGGCGGGCGAGCGCCGCGATGTAGGTAATACGCCGCTCGGGTACTTGCGGCTGACGCAGTAACTCGGCGATGCGATCCGCTCCTTGCGTGGAACGCCGTTCCACCAGTCCGTCGACCGCCGCCTTGGCGATCTGATCCCGCTGGCTGCTGACCGTCAGTGCTTCGAGCAAGTCCGGTTCGCATTTCTCCCCGTCGACGCGCCGCAGCGATCGGAGCGCTTCGGCGACGACCTGGTACGATTGGTCCTGCTTGATCGCATTCCGCAGGAAACCACGTACATCGTCATGCGCGAAATTTCCCAGCGCCGCGATTGCCTCGCGCCGTACGTGGGACCGGGCGTCGCGAGCGGCGATTTCCAGGAGCGAGGTACGGACCGATTCGGAACTCTTCTTGCCCAGCACCTGCACTGCCTCCTGCCGCACGCCCCAGAAGGCATCCGACTTCGCCGCGCGGGTCAGCGCTGCCACGACGTCATCATCCTGCGCCCAATTGGCCAGGCCCTGAACCGCCTGGACCCGGCAGATCAGGTGCGCGTCGTTCGCCAGCTGATTCAGGAACTCTTCTTTGCTCTTCTCGAATCGCAGCGTCTTCAACACCCAGTCGCGAGGATCGAAGCAGACGCGGTCCGGTCGGGACTCCAGGGGAAAGTGAAACGTTTCCTCGCTCTTTGAGACCTGCACCCGCCGCATCAAGTTGAATGTCGCGCCGGCGAGCTCGATTTCGATACTGCTGCGAAAGATCGGAGTCAGTTCATCAATCTTCTGCGTCTGTTTCACTTGTACCGTTGCGACCTTGGTAGCTTGATCCCAATCCCAGGTCACGTGGAACTCAGGATGCCCGCCATGATAGAGCCACTGGTCGAAGAACCAAGTCATTCCGATTCCGGTTGCTTCTTCGATTGCCGTTCGCAGATCGGCGGTTTCCACCGCGCGATGCTGGTTGACGGTGACATATCGCTGCAACGCGCGCCAGAACAACTCGTCGCCCAATTCGAATCGCAGGGCGTGCAGTACGCGCGACCCTTTCGGATAGGAGTGCCGATCGAACATATTCTCCGGCGTGCTGTAGCGATAATTGACGATCGAGCGACGGACCCGGCGGTCCTCGTCCAGATAGCCGTTCGCTTCGCCACGCCGCTGCCAGGTCGCCTCGTCCCAGCCTTCATTGTGTTCGGTCCAAAGCGAATCAAAGTAGGTGGCGAAACTCTCGTTCAGCCAGAGCTCCGCCCAGTCCTTGCACGTCACCAGATCGCCCCACCATTGATGCGCCAGCTCGTGCGCGACCAGTCCATCGCTGTCGCCATCCAGATGCGCCCGTTCGTCGTGCAAGGTGTCCAGGTTCAGCGTTGTGGCCGAAGTATGTTCCATTCCGCCCCATTCGTACTCATCGACGCAGATCTGAGCGTATTTGGGCCAAGGATATCGGAACCCGATCTTCTCGGAAAAGAACCGCATCATCGCCGGTGTCTTCTCGAACGAACGCGGGGCGTCGGCCAGCCTCCCGCGCGGCACGTACGATGTGATCGGAATTCCGTCCCACTGCTGCTCGTAGGCCTCGAAGTCACCCACGACCACCGACATCAGATAAGGTGCATGGGATTGTTCCTGGGCCCAATGCCAGGTGACGGTGCCGTCGGCGTTCTCGCGTTTCTGCTGCAGCTTTCCATTCGACAATACAAAATAGTTGGCCGCCGCGGTTACATGGGTCTCGCTGGTGATGCGGTCGCCTGGCGCATCGAGACAGGGAAACCAGAAGCGGGCAAATTCCGGTTCGCTCTGGGTCCAGACCATCCGCGGCTGCGTCGGCTCCTCCGCGTCCGGCACGACGAAATGGGCTCCTTTGCGAGGTTGTTCGACTTCGTAGTCGATCGCCAACCGCAGTTCGGCGTTAGCCGGATACTCGCGGTTCAGCTCGATGTTCAACGTATGAGCGGCAACTTCAAACTTCAGTTCCAGCGGCGTGCTGGCGGCATCCGGTCCAAGCAGCGCGACTTTGGTGACCCGCATCTCGCCAGCGTCGAGGGTCAGATTCGACAAGGGGCGAAAGGTAGCGATGCGGTGCGTGGCGCGTCCGGTGAATTTCTGTTTGTCGAGATCGAACGACAAATCCAGCCGTATATGTTGCTGATCGACTTCACGTGTTCGCAGGGATCGCGGTTCACGTGTGAACGGCCCGCGGCGATCCTGCGCATCCGTCGATCGAGCGACGACAAGCAGAATCGCGGTACTGAAACAGGCAAGCAGCAGACCGTGATTCCACGGCCTGGGAGAATTTGTCAGCGGTTTCATGCGTGGTGCCGAAATCGGCCTCCAGGGTGAATGACGCGGATCGCCGGGGGAACCAGCAAGCCGAATCCCAAGCCTAATTGCGATCGGGCGTCAAGGGAAGCCGCTGCCGGCGGTCATCAGCCTCAAACCTCGCGGCAACGATTCGCCAAACGCGCGACTTTGTTCTTCGCTGTCCAGCGCGCCGCCGTTCTCAACCAGGTCTCGAAAGTGGGGCGGGGCGTCCGCAACCGCGCTTAGCCAGTCCACGACTCTTGCGCGAAGCGGATCGGGAATGTCCCGGTACCGGTCCCGCGTGCGACGGGCCAGCAGCATCATGACAAATGCCAATTGCGTGTCGAACGGTTCCTCCAGCAGCCGTTCGATCCAACAGGAGACGACATCCACCGGCACAATCGTGTTCAGTGGTCCATAAGTCGGAACGCGGGCTCCCACGCGACCAATCGTCCAGAAAATGGCGGAACGCTTCGCCTCCAGTCTCTTTCGGGCGACCAGATCGAGGAGCATCCGGCCGAGTTCGTTCTTCAGACCGAGTGGCAGGAGTTCGAGCGAGCCCAGCAGCCGCAGTACCTCGTTCGCCTCGTGCGGACTCAGCGCGGGATCGGCACCTGCCTTGCCGGCGTGGTACCGGCGATGGATCGCGCGTACCGCACCCAGCAACGGTTCGGCCAGCGCCCGCTGTTGACCGGCGGTCAACCCACCGGCGACGCGCCGCCAGAGGATCAGCGATTCGGTGCGGCAGTGGGGCGAGGAATGCAACAATTTGCCTTGCAACAACCGCCACGTTTCCTTGACGCGCCAATCGTCGACCGCCACGCCATATCCCGGGCGAAGCGCATAGCCGAGCAGATTGAGCCAACGGGCTTCATGAATCGCCGATCGTTTGCGGCCCGCTTCGAGTTCAAAAAGTTCCGCCCAAATCCGCCGCAACAGCGTCGGCGGCCAGTCGTCGCGCATCAAGCCGCTGGCGGCGACAAGTTCCTTGACAATCGCATCGGGCGCGCATCGCCCCTCGACGGAGAACAGACTGCGCAATGCCTGCCGGATCGCGTTCCAGGTCTCTTCTTCCAGGACACCGGATCGCTCCGCCGTCGATTCCGTCGCTTCCAGTTCGGTCTGCGTCGCGGAGCGAATATCAAAGTCCAGCCGCCAGGCTCGGTCCGCATCGACTTGCCTGCAATACAGTTCCAAGGTGCCGATTTCAGAGAGTCGCGCGTGAATCCGCACGCGGACCAAATCACGTTCGTTGCGGCTGCGGGTTTTGAGCGCCGTTCGGATCGGCGGCAGCGGCCTGATCTGCGCGGGATCGAGCGGCACGAAGTCGCCGGGAAGATCGGTCAGTCGTACACTCGATACATAGAGCGGAAACTCGACCGGCTGCGCCAGGCGCAATAGAAAAGTGCGTTCCGGCGCGACGATTTCCGTCCCTGGCTCGGCGTTTCCTGGCACGAGGCAGAGCAGCGGATGTTGTTGTGTGTCCGGATCGACGGAGGTGGGCGAGTCGTGTTCGACGCCGATGTAATACGAGCGAGCCAGGCTGGCGACGATCCGCACTCCGGCACCGCGACGCACCATGCCGTAATAGGCCGCGCCGCGGGCGACGGCCAGATCGAGGCGGTCGTTGTCGAGCAGCGTTGGGGACCAGTTGGAGCCGGGTCGGGAGAACCACTGGCCGATCAGTTCCAGCAACCGATGTCGAACCCTTGGCGATTCAAACATTCCTCCATTCAGCAACACAATGTCGGGACGGGCTGGGTCGGCCGTTGCTTCGAATCGAGTGGCCTCAAGCGACACATGGCGGTGCGCGGTGAGGAATTCGGCCAGGTGCCGGGTCACTGCCGGGTCGGCGGCGAACGGCAGCCCGAACTCTTGAAAACCCGATTGCCGCGCCCGGAGTCGATCCGATAAGGCGACCGCCGGAAAAAACCCGTCGAGAAGCAACGACTCCACTTCGGCACGGGTCACGACACACTGTACGCCGCCGCCGATCAGTTTCGCACCCGATCCAGGAATGTGGACCGTGACGCTTTCCGGCGGGGTGGCCCCAAGCAGTTCCTCTTTCACGCGGCGGCTGGAGCGCAGCAGCGCGTCCCATTGCCGGGTGTCGACGGTGCCACCGAGCCGCGATTCCAGGAAGCGGGCCAGCGCGAGATCGAGATTGTCGCCGCCCAGAACCAGATGGTCGCCTACCGCCACGCGGTGAAACTGCACGCGATCGTGGTCGCCTTGCCGAACGCGAATCAGCGTAAAGTCGGTCGTCCCGCCGCCAATATCACAGACCAGGATCTTCTGACCCAGGTCAACCCGTTCCTGCCAGTCACGAGCGTGTTTGTGAATCCAGGCGTAGAACGCCGCCTGCGGCTCTTCGATCAGTGTAATCCGAGGAAGGCCGGCTTTGTTCGCGGCTTCGACGGTCAATTCTCTCGCCACTTCATCGAACGATGCCGGAAGGGTGAGCACGACGTCCTGGTTCTGCAACGGCTCCCCGGGGTGAGAGGCGTCCCAGGCTTCGCGCAGGTGACGCAGGAATCGGGAGCTGACTTCCACCGGACTAAGTCGTTCCACATTTTCCGCCGGGTGCCAGGGGAGAATCTCCCCGCGCCGGTCGACACCCGCGTGGCATAACCAGGACTTCGCCGACGCGATCTGCCATCCGGGGAGCTGCGTGCCGGCGTCGCGAGCATATTTGCCGACGGAGTAATTCGGGCAGTCACGTTGCCAGGGAAGTCGCACCGCTCCCGCTGCGATCTCGGCCGGAGTGGCCTGCAGATGAAACGAAGGAAGAATCTCCAGCGATTCAACCTGTCCCGCCGCCGTCAGCTGGGGAACCGGAAGGATCTCCACATTCCAGTCGGTCCGCGACGTATCCACCGATGCGATCGCGGAATTGGTAGTGCCCAGGTCGATGCCGACGACGTAGCGGCTGGGAATCGGTTCCGTTGCGTCGTCGTGGTTCACAGCTCAAGCCTCGGAATCCGGACGAACGCTGAATTCCAGTTTCCAGCGCCGATCATCCCGGACACTGACGCACCACAATTCCAGCACGCCAAGTTCCGTGATCCGCGACTCAAATCGTACCGGCAAATACTGTTCTTCCTGATCGTCGGCGGCGGGCAACGTCGCTTCCATCGAATCGGTTTCGACCAGCTCGTCATCGCTCCAGCGGTCCAGCAGATCGCCGGGCCGGTCCTGGGCGCGCGTCGAGGAACTGAAAAACCGGAACTGGGCCGGCTCGCCCACCACCAACCCGATTTCGGCGGAGGGGACGCTGCTTTGAGTCCCTTCTTCCATGCCGCGTGGTACCACGCATAACGCGCGCAAAGGTCGTGCCAGTCCGGGGATTGCCAATCCGGACGTTTCGATGCCGATATAATAGGACCGCGCCGTGCCGCCACGAATGCGGACGCCGCCATGTTCGCGGGTCCAGCCGTACCACGCCGCGCCCCGAGCGACGGCATAATCAAGGTCCTGTTCGGCATCCAGTTCGCGTACCGGGTCACGCTCCGACCAGCTCGATACAACTTCCATCAGTCGCTGACGCAAAACCGGCGCCTTGAAGACACCGCCGTTGAAAAGCAGATGGGTGATCGGCATCGATTCGCCCTGGGTCTGGGCGCGCACGAACGACGCCACATGCCGCGTGATCGCCGGATCGGATTCGAACGGGAGCCCCATTTCCTGGAATCCCGAACCGCGCCGACGCTGCGGCTTGTCGAGAAACTGACAGCGCGGAAAGAACCCGTCGACCAGAAGCTGCTCGACCTGTTTCCTTTGCAACGGCACCGTAACCGTACCACCAATCAGTCGACTGCCTCGACCCAGAACCGTGACCGGTAACGAATCGGGGCCGGCCGACTGCAATAAGGACTCTTTCGCATTGCGGCAGGCATGCCAGAGGGAAACGGACTGCCAGGCGTCGAGCTGCAGCCCCTGCTGGGCAAATAATTGCGCTGCGAAATGGGCGAGTGCCAGGTCCATATTGTCGCCGCCGACCAACAGGTGATCGCCGACCGCAAGCCGGCGCAGTTGCAGTTCGCCGGATTCCTCGCCCACGCCGATCATTGTCAAGTCGCTGGTGCCACCTCCGACGTCGCAAACCAGCATCGTATCGCCCAATTCCAGCGACTTGCGCCATCGATCGCCTGACTTCGCCAGCCAGGCATGGATGGCGGCCTGCGGTTCCTCCAGCAACAGCAAGCCTTCGGCCAGTCCGGCGGCTATCGCCGCTTCGCGAGTGATTTCTCTTGCCGCCGCATCGAACGAGGCCGGAACGGTCAACACCACGCGCTGCTCCGCTAACGGCGCATTGGGAAACGCCTGGTTCCAAGCCGCCACCAGATGTTCCAGGTATCGCTGCGATGCGCCGACCGGTGAAATCCGACCGCCCATCGACGCGTCAGGCGCATGCCCGGGACTCCAGGGCAGCAAGGGTTGTCGGCGGTCGACCTTGGGATGGCAGAGCCACGACTTGGCCCCAGACACGGTCCGCTCCGGGACCGTCGCAGCATTGGCCCGCGCCCATTCGCCGATAGCAAAATCGTTCCGTGAGGCCCACGGCAAATCAAATTGACCACGACCTTTCTCATGGTCGCCCGCCAGATAGATAAACGACGGCAATTGGAGGCGCGCGTCGATGGTGTTCGCACCGACGAGCTGTGGAATCGGGAGGAGCTCGATTCGCGCATCCTCCGCGCTTAGATCACAATAGGCCACGACACTGTTGGTCGTGCCCAGATCGATCCCTACAGAAAACCGTGCCGTCATCGCTTATTGCACACCTCAACTTCCGCGGCCGCAATTACCGCCGCGGCGTCGAGGCTCCCGGACCAGGCAGGGAGCTGGCACTGCTGGACCTTCCAACCACGGTGAACCACCTTTCCCGGATACGCTTTTCCGCCGGCGGGTGATCCGTCCGCGCCTTCCAGGCTGGCTACTTTGCCCACCAGGCGGAACACTCCAGGGTCGTAACCGGCCTGAACCGCGTGGGAATCGCCTTCTGGGGTTTCGCAGACCGGGCCGATGTTGAAACAGTGATCAAGTACTTTGCGGCAATCCCGCAGCACTTCCCGAGCCGCCGCACCGATCTGCGCATCGGCATAGCCCTCCAGCGACTCGTGAACCAGATCAACAAACCGAGCCTCCCGCTGCAGCGTTGCCAGCAGAGTTACCGCTTCACTCCGTACCGCCTTCGGCGGCCCGACGGGAACGTGATCCGCTCGGGGTGAGCCGGCCGGTCGAGCTCCCTGCTGCATTGGCGACGTGGCACTGCCGGGCCGTTGATCCGTAAGACGTTCGGCGTTTGCACGACCCGTTCCAGCGTCGCTGGCCGCTAAAGCACTGGCAACCCGGTCCGCCGTTTCGCGATTGGCCAAAACCCGGAAAAAGACGGCAAACGCCAATTGCACTCGGCCCATATTTGGTTGACTCGCATTTTTTCAAGAAGTCGCACGTAGCTCGAAACCTGTTTCGAGAGCGGTAGCTCGAAACTTGTTTCGATCTACAAACAAGTTTCGAGTTACGGGTCTGGACTGTCAAGGAAGGTAGCATCGCCTCAGGCGGTTGATTTTCTGCAACCGTTGCGAAAAATAATCAATGGTCGGCCGAACCGGAGGCGCGGGGGTGGTGCGATCAACGCTTCGCGCGCTGGAGATTCTGCGTCGGATTGTGACAGATCGGCTGTCAATACGGCCTTACGCATGGGAAGGCGTGCGATAACCGATTCGGCAGGAATTGACAGTCGCTAAAAGGCCGATTTGGCTGTCCGTTTTGCGACTGGCCGGCAATTTGCACTGATTGCGTGCGGAATCCGCATTCTTGGTTAGGATGAATAGTTGCGGGACTTCCCGAGCATCGCTGCGAAGCCGGCCTGCTCGGTCAAAGCACACGATTCCCTTTTCAGGTCCCCTCGTCGCGAGGCATTCGATTTATGAAAAAGTCGGCACGTGCATGGTCCCAGTTTCGTCGGCTATTCGCGGGTAAGCAGATCGCTCGATCTCCTCGACAAAAACGCCGCGAACGGGTCCGTTTCGAGCTGCTGGAACCGCGGCTGGCGCTGGCGCTTTCCCCCACCGATCATATCCACCCCTACTTTTCGATATTCCTTGATGGCCAACAGGTTACGATCCCAAACAACCTGGGAATCACGGACACACAGACGTTCAATCCCCACACGCACGATTCGACCGGAAAGATCCACGTCGGCGAAGATGGGCTTACGGCGGGAACGAGTGGTATTGTGCGGCTCGTGACAATGAAAGATTTCTTCGACGTATGGCGCACCCAGGGAGTCGGGACGACCTGGAACAATCCCAATGCGTTCTTCGATTCCACGCACCTCATGGACAGGACGGCCAACGCCAGCCATGTCGTCCGCATGTATGTCAACGGGGTTCCGAACACTCAATTTGAGAATTTCGTCCCGAACGACGGCGATCGTGTGGTGCTGAGTTACGAGTCCGTCGTTGCGGCCGGCACCCCGCTCTTCGCGCCGATTGAGACGCAGAATGTGCTCGGCGGCTCGCCGCTGTTTCTGCCCGTAGACGGGTTTGACGCCGAAGGAAACAGCCTCATTTACACGATTTCCACGACGAATCCGAATTTGCTGGGGCTATCGCAGGCGACCGGCAATCAAAGTCTGAAGCTGTCGATCCAGCAGCAGGAGTCGGACAATACCACGGAAAACCTGGGCGATATGGTGTTCCAGCTCTTCCAGGATCTAGCGCCGCGACCGGCAAACCGTGTTGCCCAACTGGCCGGTTCCGGATTCTACAACGGCACGATCTTTCACCGAGTGATCGACAACTTTGTCATCCAGGGCGGTGACCCGACGGGCACGGGCAGCGGTGGATCCCCATTGGGCAATTTTGATGATCAATTCCATGTCGATCTGCAGCACAATCGCACAGGATTGCTCTCGTATGCAAAATCGTCGGATGACACGAACAATTCCCAGTTCTTTGTGACCGAAGGCCCGCAGCGCCACCTCGACTTCAATCACTCGATTTTTGGAATCCTGACCGAGGGCGAAAACGTCCGGGATCGCATCAGTAACGTTACCGTGACGAATTCCAAGCCCGTCGAGCCGGTTGTGATCAGCGCGGCGGCCGTTTTCAGCGACAATCAAAACACTGTTTTCAAGCTCAAAGCGGCCGAAGGCGCCACCGGATCGGCCGACGTGACGATCACCGCGACCGACTCGACCGGCAAGTCGTTCAGCCGTACGTTTCGCGTGAACGTCACGCCCGACACGTCGAATGGCGGACCATTTCTCAACGATATCGCGCCGGTTCGAACCACGATCAACCAGCCAGTGACGTTCCAACTTGTGTCTCAGGATGTCGAAGGCAACGCCGTCGCCTTCACAGCCACGTCGACCAATTCCTCGGCGACGGTTTCCGTTTCGCCCACGGGGCTGGTCAGCGTGACGCCACCCACCGGATTTACAGGGACGCTGCCGGTCACGGTTTCGGTAAAGGCAGGTACCGGTGTCCCGAACAACACCGGGGATGCGTCCGATGTGCAGCTTGTGAACGTCACGGTGGCACCTGCGACCCCCGGTGTGCCGGACCTGGCGAACGCCTTCGATTCCGGGGCCAGCAATTCCGACAACCGCACGAACCTCAAGAATGGACTTCAGTTCCTGGTTTCCGGTGTTGCCAATGGTGCGACGGTCGAACTGCGTGAAGGCAGTACCGTGCTCGGTTCGGCCATCGCGGGCGCGACGGGAACTGTGGCGATTACGACGAACGTCGCGTTGAGCGACGGAGCACACAACATTACGGCGATACAAACACTCTCTGGAGCGGCCAGCAACGCGGGCAGCGCACTGACGGTGAATGTCGACTCGACAGCTCCCACGTTCAGTTCCACCGCGCCGACGCAGGCGACGGTCGGAACGTTGTTGAGCTACGACGCAAACGTGAATGAAACGGTAACGTTCAGTCTGGTGAATCCACCCTCGGGCGCCACGATCGACGCCAACACCGGGATCGTCATATGGACACCCGGCTCGGGGCAGTCGGGCACCCAGTCTTTCGGGATCCTGGCGACCGACACGGCGGGTAATGGTACGACCCAGGCGGTAACTCTCTCGGTTGCCGACGGCAAACCGGTTCAGTTCCGGCTGGAGATCACCAACACCAGCGGCAATCCGCTCACCGGCCCGATTGACGTTGGCACGGTCTTCGACGTACGGATGTTCGCTCAAGATCTGCGGACCACCCCCAACATCGATCTGGGGGTATTCAGCGCGTACATGGATATCACCTTCGATCCCTTGAAGGCGGAACGCACCACGGATCCGCTCGTGCACTCCTCGACCTACGGTGTCGCGCCGTCTCCGATTCCGGAAACGGCCACTTCGGGCTTGCTCGATGAATTCGGCGGCACGGCGGGAAGTCTGTCGCCGTTAGGCGGCGATGAATTTCTGGTAGGGACGGCCCGATTCCGCGCCAAAGGCTCCGGACTTCTGGCCTTCGAGGGCAACCCGGCCGACAACCAGGAGCAACGTGGAGTCCTGCTGTATGGGCTCGGTACGTTTTTCCCGAATGATCAGGTGCGATACGGTACCGCCACGATCCAGGTGCAGTCGGCGATCGGCGCGAACGCCGACACATTCTCCGTGGACGAGGACTCCAGCAACAACTCGTTGAATGTTCTGGCGAACGACAAATCGGGTTCGAACGGAGTGCTGACGATCACGGGCGTTTCCGCTACCAGCAAAGGCGGCGTGGTCGCGGTCACCAGCGGTGGAAAAGCGGTCACTTTTACTCCAGCGCCCAACTTCACCGGCACCGACCAATTCAGCTACACCGTGCAGGAGGGCAGCGACACGACAACGGCCACCGTCGATGTCCAGGTCTTCAATGTCAACGATGCGCCGGTGGGCAAGGACGACAATTTCACCTTCCAGGAAGATTCGCCCAGCCAGACGCTGGATGTATTGGGGAACGATACCGATATCGATCCTGCCGATTCGTTGCGCGTGTTGTCCTTTACGGCGCCGAGCAAAGGTGGCAACGTATCGTTGGGAAATAACGGCCTGCACCTCAGTTATCGCCCCGCGCCCAACTTTTTTGGCACAGAGACATTCACCTACACGCTGGCCGACCGCGCCAACCTCGTTTCCACCGCCACGGTGACCTTGACGATCACCGAGCGCAACGATCCTCCTAACGCGTTGAATGACGTTGTCACGGTCGACGAGGACAGCCAGAGCAATACGCTCAATGTGCTCGCCAACGACACCGACGCCGAAAACAACCCGATCACCATTTCCAGCGTCGGCAGCTCAACGAATTCAACGATTGCGGTCTCGGCCGACAAGAAATCGCTGGTCTATACTCCCAACAAGGACTTCGCCGGTGCCGATTCGTTCACGTATACGGCGACCGATGGAAACAGCACCGGCCAGGGAACGGTGTTCGTTACGGTCAAGAACGCGAACGACCCGCCGACCGCGACAAACGATACTTTGGAATCGCGCAAGAATGCGGCGGCACAGTCATTGAATTTGCTTGCCAACGACAGCAGTTCCCCGGACGCCAACGAAACGTTGACGATTACCTCGGTGAGCGTCCCGAGCGCTGGGGGCAGTTTGACGATCGCCGATAACAAACTGACGGTGAGCTACGCTCCCGCCAAGGACTTCGTTGGCCAGGAGACCTTCACTTACACGATTTCCGATGGTAACGGCGGCACGGCGACCGCGACCGCCACGGTCAAGGTGCTCGACTTCATCCCTAGTTCGCTCGCTGGCAACGTCTTCCTCGACCGGAACAACAACGGCATCCAGGACGCCGAAGAAGCGCCGATTGCGGGTGTCAAAATCACGCTTGACGGTATCGATTCGGTTACCAACAAGACGGTGCAGCGAGAAGCATTCACCAACAGCAATGGTGTCTACCAGTTCGCCGACCTGGCGCCTGGGACGTACAGCTTGATCCAGACCCAGCCTGCGTTTATTAACGATGGCCTGGATCGGGTGGGGACCCATGGCGGTACGATCGACCAGAATGACCGGATCCGCGTCACGCTTCCGGAGAATGTGGCCGCCAATAACTACTCGTTTGCCGAACGAGGCCGGCCGGCGCGATTCCTTACACTGGCCGATTTCACTGCTCGCAACAATACCGGACTGGTTTACGCGGCCGTTTCCAACGACGCGGTTCTCTGGAGGTCGTCGTCCATGAATACGACTCCTCAAATCACCGGATTAGCCGTCAACAGCACCGGATTGGAACTCAACGCGTTGCAGCCGCAAGGGAACAGTTCCACAGCCGTGCGTGCCATCCTGCCATTCACCGATAACAGGGTGAGAACACTGGCGCACGATGGCAACAGCATTCTTTATGCGATTTCCGGCAATGCTCAGGACCTGAATTTCCAGCCGATCACCAACGGCGGTTCCGGCACCAACGGCGGTTCCGGTGAAGGCGAATCGTCGGCCTTGCCACCGCAGGGCATTTCCACAATGCCGATGGTCACCCCCGCCGCCCGTTCGACATTTACGCTTGACGTCACGCCGGAAATCCCCGCGCTTGCCGCGAGTTCGCCACCCGCCGCATCGAATCTGAACGGCCTGTTTCCGATTTCACAGATCACGATGCCTGTCGCGGGATCGAACAGCGGCTCGGATCTTGTCGACGCAGCCCATCGTCAAAGCAGACTCTCCGGCAATTCGGGTCTGGCACCGTCGGTCGTTGATGCGGTGATGGCCGAATCCGACGCCGTTTCTCCAGCGATTGCGGAGTCGTCCGAACCGCACGACCACACGCACGATTCGCTGGACGCCGATGCCGGCCACCTGGCGCTCGAGCAGTTCTTCGCATCGTGGTACGGAAACGGTTAGACTAAGTGGCCCCGTTCCTACCCTGGGTTCTACCAGCACCCATCCGAGTTCTCGGTCGAGCGCCACGGCCACCGGCACCAACCGACGTCGCGCTTTGAGACGACGTCCGTTCGCAGTTCGGGAGACCTTCGGTCGGCGGGCTGTGCGGGGTCAGAGACCCGCGCACAGCGAGACAGGATGTCGTCACCACTGTCGCTAACTCGGCCCGCACGAGTCGCACGATTCGCGATTCAACGTAAAGGGGGACGGGAGTCTTTGGCGGCGGCGTCTTCTCGCATGGTGTGTTGATTGGCGCCAAAGACTCCCGACCCCGACCCCGTCCATCGTCGAAAACGCGCGCTTCGACGCGATGATTGAACGATGAAGTGAAACCGCGAGCGTCTCCATGAGGTCGGTCGTCATTAGCGAACTGTTGCCCGCCTTGAACAGTAACTCGAGCTCGTCACGGATACCGATTCTCGGACGGGCCACTACCTTGTAAGTTGCGTGAACTCGAAGAGTTCCGCCTGCGGGACCGTGGCTGACTTCCGGCGTTGTTCGGCAAACTGGAAGAAGCGAACCGAATCGCAGTTCAATACGGGATCGTCGCCATCCGGGAGTCCCGATTCGACAATCACGTCGCCCGACTTATCCCGGGTAAACGTCCATTGGCCGCCGCCAGGGCCGGTCAGATTGAAGCCTAACGACAGGATTTGCCGGCGCGGTTCGCCGTGCGTTGCCAGGAACGAGCCGACGATTTCGCGTGCGAGCGACGTAATCTCCGCGTCGCCCCATCCTGGGATCGACGGTTCCGCCGGCTTCCGACGCCCCCAGCGATCCTCTTCCCCGAACTTCAGGAACCGATGCAACATTGCTTCGTCAATGCGCGGACAGGGCAAGTCGGGCGCCATCCGCTGCAGGTTGGTCGTATCGAATTCGGGATCGGAATGCTCGTACGCTTCGTACATCGTTTTGTTGTCGTAGGTTGCCCGTTCGGCTCGCGAGATGGCGTCATCCGCGTCGTGCTCGGGTCCGCAGAATTCCACGCCACAGGAATTGAAGAACCTGTAACCGGCTTCGATGATCTGCCGTGGAGTGATGGGATCAATGGGACTCAAATGATAGGTCAGACCGTGGGATTCCTCACGGGCCAGCAAATGGGCGATCACCGATGCGACCCAATCGACGGGCACGATATTGCGCGGTTCATCCCCCGACATATTCAAGCGAATATTGGTGTGCCGCACGCCATGCTCATCCGGTTCCGTGTTGCGATTCAGAACCGCCATTAACTGCAGATACATGTACAGGCCATGGTAGGTGCTGGTGTAGCCGGTACGCGAATCTCCAGCGATGACCGCCGGTCGATAAACGGTCAGGCTGTCGAAGATTCTGGTTTCCCGCATCGCGATTTCCGCCAGCATCTTGCTCTGTTCGTACTCGTTGCGGAATTCCTGCCCGCAGTCGAGCTCGCTCTCCATGATTCGACCGTCGCGGGATCCGCAGACGTAGGCGGTTGAAACGTAGTGCGCCTTGCGAATTCCGATTTGTTCGCAGAAATTTTTCAGGTTCAGCGTTCCCGTCAGATTGGTACGCCACGGATCGGCCGACCGATCCGCGCCGTGAAATGTCAGGGATGCGGCATTATGCAGAACGGTATCACAATGGCTTTCCACCCATTGCCGCTCGGTGCGGTTCAGGCCCAGCCCGTCCTCGCAAACATCTCCGCCCAGCACCACCGGCCGTGGCAAGGAATTGCCTAATTCGTTTTCCCAGGTTTGCAGAATTTGCTCGACCCGCTCGCGGACCGTCTGCTTTCCCGACTGCCGAATTACCAGTGCCAGCCGATGGCCATCCAGAAGCAGATCGCGAACGAGATAGCGCCCGACAAGGCCCGTGGCGCCGGTCATCAGGACGTATTTTGTCACGCAGGCGGCTCCCCTTGATCGTCTGAACGGGGCCGGTCCGGCGGATGGCAACTTGACGAAGCATCCCCGCAACCGACTTAAACCCGGTGATTTTAGTATCCTCGGGGGGCCGCCGCAATGGGCGCGATCTTCGTTGAGGCAGTCGAGACGAAGAGAACAGGTAACGATTTTTTCGTGGAGAGCTTAGGAAAGCTGTGCGGGCGCGGCGGCGGCGTGATCCGAGGTGATCAATAGCGCCAGACAACACCCAGGTTGAGTCCATGCACCCAGTAGCCGCCGTCTTCGAGCACGCGGGCGGGACGTTGAACGATCGGCGGCACCGCCAGATTCACCGCCAGGCTGGGATCGATCGTGTTGCCAGGTTGCAGAACCTGATTCCAATAAATGTACGTGTAGCCCAGTGACAGGTCGATCGAAGGAGTCAGGTGAAAAACTCCCGTGAGATTTAACTCGGGCACCGCGGCGAACGTGTTGCGGCTGAACAGCCCGCGATTCGTCGACTGAACGAGCAATCCCGTGTCGGAGACGACCGGTGCATTCACGCCATCGTCGATAATCTGTTCGCCGCTCAAACGGGCTGACTGGTGCATGTTGCCCAAACCGACCTTAACGAGCGCGCGACACGACCACCAGGCATCGTCCACGGTATACGCCAGGCCCAATGTTGCACCGTGAAATTCGTTGCGTGTTTGAAACTGATCGAACACCCGCAGCTCCGCCGCCAGGTCCAGCGCGTTGGTCTCGCTGCGAACCGTCAGGCTTTCCGCGATCCGGGAGAACTGATAACCGTATTGCAGTTCCACGCGCAATCGTCCATTGTCGGAGATCAATCGCCGCAGATAGGCGTCGCCGGCGATCACTTCCGAGGTTGTGTCCACAATCACCGTTCCTGTGCGAACGCCAGGAAACGCGACGACCAGCGCGTCTTGCTGAATCACCTGATTGTCGGTCACATTGAGAAACGGCCGGCCAAGGGTGGTGGTGTCCGCACTGGAAAGTTGAAAGTGGGAATCGCTCGACCCGAGAAAAGCGAATCGCCCCCCGACGCTCCAGATGCGACAGGGATCGCACCAGGCCCCCATGGAAAACCGGCCCCCAGGTCGGCTCGTATCACCAACATCGGAATTCCCATAAAGCAACGTCGTCGGCGGCAGGCCCAGGACTCCCGCGTCGGTAAATGCCGTTCCCTGTGAACTGGTGGTCACCATAGGGGGCAGACCGATCCCCTTCCGCCACCAGAGCAGGTAATCGAGTTCCATCCAGTAGTCCCGTTCGTAGGGATCAAAACAGCCGGCGTCGCTCCAGCATGGGTCGTCACCGAATTCGCCGAACTGCAACTCGGTTGGTTCCGCAAGCGGATGGACGCTCGGGTCCTCGACCGGTTCCTCCGCGGAGGCACGGGCAATCGTTCGGGAACCGGCATGAAATCGATACTCGCCGCCCAACGCCAGGTTGGTCGTCGCCAGCAGCATGCCGATCCAGCCGGCGGCGATCGTTGCGGTCAGCCGTCTTGCCAGCCGCATCGCCAGAATCAGGCTTCGCTCCCGGCCCGTTGTTCCGTCGCCACGCTTCACCATTGCCGTACTCCGCCTTCGCGCCCGAATCGAACCGACCGGAGACTGGTTCGGCGGACCGGATCGCGATCCGCACCATGTTTGTCGGTTACAAGGGCTTTGACGGTTGAGAAAACCTGGCGATTTAGGCTGACTTTTCCAGCGAGGCTTGGCGTGAATTCTATAAAGGTCAGAAAGATCACGAGATTTGTTGATAATCCGATTTTGCCGTGTTAGTATGATTTTCCGGTTGTAACCTCAGTAAGACCCGTTCCTTACGATCGCTGCAGAGGGGCCGTTGTGTTTGGAAAACTCCCCCATGCTCGCCGTGTCGAATCACGGCGGGATCACCGTATCCGTTCGTCCCGCCGGCTGTTTCTCGAATCATTGGAAAACCGCCAGCTTCTGGCCGCTTTCACCCCTGGGAACATCCTGGTAAGCAGCGCCCCGTTTGACCAGCCGGCAATGCTCTTGGAGTACACGCCAACGGGAGAGCTGGTGCAGTCGGTCGTGGTGCCGCATCCGACCAATTCCAGCATCGACAAGGCGCGCGATATCGTCGTGGATCGTTCGGGCAAGGTGGAGATTTACAACGGTTCGTACAATCCGCGTCTGACCACCTTCGACCCGGTTTCCGGCAGTTTTTCCCACACCAACTTCCCGACGTGGGATACCAGCAGTCACGTGACCTATGGCGGGATTGCGGCTTTGAATGAATTTGTGTTCACCACGGACCAGCAGGTGCGGGGCGAGCCGGACAGTTCGCGCGGGTTGGTGCGATTCAACGTCGAGAATCTCAATTCGGGGTGGACGCTGAACCCGGCGCCGGACATTGGCGACAGCATCGTCAATACGTCGACGTTCATTCCCCATTTGACGGTGCATGGGACGGGGAACGGCAGCGTGGACTATTATTCGTTCACGGTTTCACAAGTTCCCGCGCGTGGGATATTCGACATCGATCGGGGCGATACCGGGACAACGGACGGATTTCGTTCCGGGCTGCGATTGTTCAACAGTGAGGGGGTGTTGCTGGCGCAAAACAACGGGGATGTGCCGATCAATGTTGGCGGACTCGGCAGCACCGGCACCGGAGATGCTTACCTGGAATACGAGTTCAGTAAGCTTGGTGATTATCGAATCCAGGTCGGCAGTTGCTGCCCGTTCGCGGGCGTACCGGTCGGAAGCAGCTACGATCTGCAGTTGTCGCTCGAGCATCATTCGCTGTTCATACCGGCGGGCAATGGCGAGTTGAACGAGGTCGAACCGAACGATACGTTCTTCACGCCGCAGAACACGGACTCCGCGGAACGGTTTGCGTCGGCGGACGGGAGCGTGCTGGACGTTGCGGTCGGTCTGGACGGGCTTGTCTACACGTTGATTTACTCCAATTCGCCGACCAGCGGCGGGAACGTCGTCAACGTTTACGATCCGGGAACACTGCAGCGGCTTCGTACGATGACATTGGTGGGCGAACACCGAGCGATTGCCGTCGACGCCAGCGGTCTGCTGTATGCGGCCAACCCGGGCCTTGCGCGTTACGACGCCTCCGGGAACCTGCTTTACCAGATTTCCAGTCCGATCACCGGAATCCTGGCGGATCTCGACATTCGATCCGATGGCACCTTGCTCGTGGCTTCCAATACCGGGAATATTGCCCTGACGAATACTCGACTGGATGGCGTCGATTTCTTTTCGGCGCGCCCGTCGAATGGCACGACGTTCGCCGCGTTTGTGCAGGATCCAACGCGTGTACCGCGTGCCACGGATGACATCTTTCGCGTTGCTGAGGATACCAACAATTCGATCCTCAGTGTTCTGATCAACGATCTGGTCGACTCGCGCGGTCTGTTGGTGATCGAATCCCTGTCAACGCCCGACCATGGCGGATCGGTGTCCATTGTGGGAGGACGCAGCGTCCGCTATACACCGGCCGCCGATTTCGTGGGCACGGAGTCATTCCACTATACGGTGCGCGATGGTCTGGGCAGTTTTGCGACCGGGCGTGTGCAGGTTCTGGTTTCGAACGTGAACGAACCGCCGGTCGCCAACGGCGATTCGTTTTCCGTGCTGGAAGATTCCGCCGCCATGACTTTCAGCGTTCTGGAGAACGACTCGTTCGCTCCCGATATCGACGAGGTTTTGACGATCACCGAGGTGAGTGCGGGTTCGAACGGCGCCGAGCTGAAGATTGTCGACGACGGGACGCGGGTCTCGTATCGACCTCGTGCCAACTTTGCCGGTCTGGATAAGTTCACGTACACCATCAGCGATGGCAATGGCGGCAGGGCCGAGGGAACGGTCACCGTATCGGTCGTGAATACGAACGATAATCCAACGGCGGTCGCCGATAACTTGAATGTGCTGCCCGGCAGCGTCAACAACGGGCTGAACGTTCTTGCCAACGACTCCGCGGCGCCGGATTCCGGCGAGACCTTGACCATCATCCAGGTCACAACGCCTTTGCACGGTACCGCCAAAATTGACAAGAATCGCATTGCCTATACGCCGACGGCGGGCTACATCGGGACCGATTCATTCACCTATCGCATCAGCGACGGCAACGGTGGTTTCGCCGAAGCCAGGGCCAATCTCACCGTCGACCTGATCAACAATCCCCCGGTGGCCGACGATGACGTCTTTAATGTGCGGATCAACAGCAGCGGCCACAATTTCGCCGTTCTCAAGAATGACTCGACCGAACCCGACGCCAACGAAACTCTGACGATCACCGATGTCACTGTTCCGTCCGCGAACGGCGTTGTCGAGATCGTCAATAATTCGGTCTTGCGTTATTCGCCGGCGATTGCCTTTGCCGGCCTGGAGACGTTCCAATACACGGTTACCGACGGACGTGGCGGGGCCTCGTCGGCCACCGTGTTCGTCAATGTCGGCGACTTCAACAGCGATCCCGCCGCCAATGACGATAATATCGTCGTGCGGCAAAACGTCGTGCAACTTCAACTCGACGTGCTCGCCAATGACCGCGACCCGGACGGCGACACCATTCGAATCAGTGAGGCGCCGGGGACGTCGCTGCGCGGAGGCAGTGTGGCGATTACCGAGGATGGCGGCGCCCTGCTGTATACCGCCCCCAGCCCGTTCCTCGGCTCCGACGTTGTCACCTATACCATCTCTGACGGGCTTGGCGGAAAGGGCTCCGCAACCGTGGCAATTCGAGTCATCGGCTGGCAGAACCCCATCAATCCCCTGGATGTCAACGGCGATACCTGCGTCAGCGCCATCGATGTCTCGATCCTGATCAACGAACTGAACCGCCCCTTCATCACCGACGGTCGAGGCAACCTCCCGACACCTCCCCCGGTAGTGACAACGTTCTACGATGTGAGTGGCGAGGGCTTTCTTACGGCACTCGACCCACTCAAGATCATCAACGAGCTGAATCGTAATCGATCAACATGTGGCCCGAACCTCGGTTCGGGCGGGGAGGGGGAGTCGTTCGTAGCCCCGGTCGCAACTCCCTCGGTTTCATCCCGTTCACCCTCCGTTCCCGACATCGGCGTGGCAAAGTCGTGGAATCCACAGCGTAAAACCGGGCCGCTCGCCGACTACGTATTGCCGCAGCTGTCGAACCCCACAACACGTTCGATCGCAGTTCCCGCCGTCAATCCGCAGCTCGACGCGGCCCTGAACGACGTCATCGATGCCCTCGCCCGCGATCTGCTGACGCACCGCCGGAAAAACCGGGGGTAGTTGCGTCGGGCTCGACGCCGATCCCGCACTTTTCTGTCGCCCATCGAGAACTGACTCGTTTCTCCGCGCCTTTGCGCCTCCGCGCGAAAACCCATCCTCTCCTCCGTGCGCGAGGATACTCTGCGCAATAGGCCCCCTGCGAGTGCGGTTGGCGGCGGCGAGACTCGTAACACATAATGTACGTCGCCCGACCCAAAGAAATCGCAACAGGAGCTGTTCCAGGATGGATGTCAGGAATCTGAACACCGTGCCGGCTTTCACCACCAAAGACGGGTCGGAGATTCGCGAGTTATTAGCGCACCGCAATTCGCTGATCCGCCATCAAAGTCTGGCGGAAGCGCGGGTCGAACCGGGCTGTACCACCGTGCTGCACTATCACATTCGCACCGAGGAAATTTATTACCTGCTTGCGGGCACCGGCAAGGTTCGTGTTGGTGAGGAATCGCGTGACGTTGGACCTGGAGACGCGATCGCAATACCGGCCGGACAAATTCACCAGATTACGAATACCGGTGCAAACCCCCTGGTTTTCCTCTGTTGTTGCGTTCCGGCCTACGAGCACGACGATACGGTACTGATAAGCTAGGAAAAGTGCGGTTATCTCGGATTTCCTATTCTATTTCTATGTCCGCAGCCACCGATCATTTCTAGGACGAGCGCGCTTGATGAGGGCGCTTGATTAACGCGGTTCATGAGCGCGCTCGTCGATGCGTCGTGCATGGATTGAGGGTGCCGTCGAGGGAATCACCGAGGGTCGGGATGAGCCATTACTACTTTCGAATTCCCGGTTGGCCTGTGCCAGTGCTGGCAGTCTGCCTGGTCGTGCTTTCGGTCGTGGCTCCTCGCGAGTGGTGGGCGCACTATGCTCTATTGCGTGAGCAGATGGTGGTAGCACTTCCCGTTCCGGAAGCGGTTGCGGAGCAGCCGGATCCGCGCGTCTGGGAGCTGGCGGCGCTCGAATCTCCACCCGAATTCGCCAGGGTCGCGCCGCCGGTTTCGGAACGCATCGTTCTCGACCCGTCGATCCTGGAGACGCCCGCATTACCGACGCACACTCCCCAGCGGCCCGAATTGCCGATTGAGGACGAGATGCCACCGTCGGACGAAGTGATCAAGCCGCAGCGATTGTTGGCTCAGGATTCGGAACCGATCCCGACTTCGCCGGGCTGGCCGCTGCCGATCGCGTTGATCCGGATACTGGAACCGTTAAAAGCCGAACCGGAAACGGAAGCCTGGGCGAATGAGCTTGATGGTTTGTTGGAGCGGATGTCGAAGCTGGAATCGTTGACCGATCCTGAATCGGGGCCGATTCTCGATCACCTGGCGGAGATGACGGTGGGGGCGGAGCAGATGGCAGGTCGCCTGGAGGATCTCCCGCGCTCCCAGTTGTTGCGGGCATCGTATTCCACGACGCGGCGCGTCGCTCTGTGGCGTTCGATTCATCAGCTTGCGGCATTGGAAGGTCCGCCCGCGGAGCCGGCTCTGCGGCCGGAAGCGCTTCGTCGCGCTGTGGCTCGCGTGGATGGACACCTGCGCCAGATCGCGCAGACGAACGTCTGGCGCGAATTTCTGTTGCTGGATCAGGTATCCGCGATCATCAAGGCACCGCAAGTCGACGCGCCGCGATTTCGCGCCCTCGCTCGCCGCATCCTCTCGCGAATGGATGATCCGGGACTGACGACACAGCAGATCGAGTTTCTGCAGGGGGAGCCGTATCGCGGATTCACCATGGAGCTGAAACGCTGGGCGATTGAACCGGTCGATTACCGCAGCATGTTGGTCGACCTGGAACGCTATGAACTCGATTTCAACAGCCGCGATGGCGAACGGGTGGCCCGCAATTATCAGATTCTTCGCTGGTCCAGCGACCCGCATGTCGTGCGTGTCGCCGACCAGTTGAATGCGTTGTACCGCAACGCCAATGTCCGCATCGCCCTGGCCGGTTCGCTGATCAACCGGCTGCTTCCTCCGCCTCAACAGACGAATGAGGAATCGTACGACAATATTCTGGACGCCGACGTCCACAGCTACAGCCAGGCGACGACGAAGTTGCGAGTGACGCTGTTTCCGGACCGGCGGCAATGGCGTTTGAGTCTTGAAGCCAACGGCGAAGTCTACTCCGATAGTGAAAGCCGCAAGGGCGTAGCGGCATTCTTCAATCAGGCATTTGGCCGCTTTCAGGCCCGCAAGACGTTGCTGGTCGATCGCCGCGGTGTACGCGTCAGTGAAGCCGAGGCCGACGCCTCATCGGATTCTTCGCTGCTGGGGTTGGAAACCGATTTTGACGGCGTGCCGTTTCTAAACATGTTGGCACGCTCGATTGCCAAGCAGCAGTACCACGAGCAATCCGGACAGGCTCGACGGGAAGTCGAAAGCCGCATGGCGTCCCGCGCCAGTGAACGGTTTGATCAGGAAGTGCATCAGCGCATCGAAAGGGCGGAGAAGGAGTTCAAGAGCAAGGTTCTCAAGCCCTTGCGGGAACTCGACCTCAAGCCGACGGCCGTCGACATGGAGACGACCGACAAGCGATTGATTGTGCGCGAGCGTCTGGCCGGCGACTTTCAACTCGCCGCCCACACACCGCGTCCGCAAGCCCCCGGTGACAGCCTGCTCAGCATGCAGATCCACGAATCGGCCATGAATAACGCACTCGAACATCTTCATCTCGAGCAGCGGTGCACCGATCTGCGCAGCCTTTATCGCGAACTGGCCGACCGCTTCGAACGCAAGAGCGTCCCGATTCCTGACGACGTGCCCGACGACGTGGTGGTGCAGTTCGCCGACGAAAACGCGGTGCGCGTGCGTTGCACCGACGGCCGGATCACACTCACGATCCAGTTAGCCGAACTGGTCCACGGAAAATCGGAAAAATGGAAGAATTTCGCCGTGCGAGCTCACTATGTCCCGACGGCCAATCAGGTCGAGGCCAATCTGGTACGGGATGGTGTGATCGAACTGGCGGGTGAGCGATTGAGTCTGCGCGATCAGGTTGCCTTGCGTGCGATCTTCTCCCGTATTCTGTCGCGCAATCGAACGGTGAGCGTCGTCAACAAGCGGCTCCAAGAGAATCCCCAACTGGCACACCTGATCGTTGGCCAGTTCATCGTTCAGGACGGCTGGATCGGTGTCGCCATGGTGGGCGATCGGCAGTTCCACGTCGAGGAGCAAACAGCGACGCACGCCAAGCCAAGTCTCTTCCGTAAATAGGCCCCAAAAAAAAACTCCGTCTCGTACCCGTACCCGGACCGAAGGCGGTTTCAATCCAGAGTACGAGTACGATCGGGAGAAAGCACTCCTACTTGCCGTTCGAGAATTCGGGGTAACCCAAGGCACCCATTTCCGGGATATCCAGGCCTTGCAACTCGTCTTCGCGGGAGACGCGAAGCGGCACGATCAGGTTACTGACCTTGAACCAGACGAGCGCCATCAAGCCACCGAAAAGCAGGACGGTCCCGGCACCGGCCAACTGCGCCATGAGCTGCGATGCGTCGCCGTAGAGCAGTCCACGAACACCGTCGGAACCGTACTTTGCGACGTAATCCTCCCGGATGACGCCGTTCCAGCCGGCACCGTATTTTCCATTGGCGAACAAACCGAGCGCGATCACTCCCCAGGTCCCGTTCACGCCATGCACCGAAACCGCGCCCACCGGATCATCGATTCCGACACGATCCCAGAAGAAGACGCTTAAAACCGCCAGGACGCCAGCCACGCCGCCGACGACCAGCGCCGCCCAGCTGTCGATGAAGGCGCAAGGCGCGGTGACGCCAACCAGGCCGGCCAGCATGCCGTTGCAGAGCATCGACGGATCGGGCTTCATTCCTTTGATCATCAATGTCGCCAACGTTGCGATCGCCCCGGCGATCCCAGCCAGCATCGTATTGACAACGACCACACTGATCCGCAGATCGGTGCCGGAGAGGGTCGATCCGGGGTTAAATCCGAACCAGCCAAAGGCCAGGATGAACGTGCCGACCACCACCATCGGCACGTGGTGGCCCGGAATGGCCTGTGGCTTGCCGTTGACATATTTGCCGAGCCGCGGGCCGAGGCACCATGCTCCCACCAGCCCGATGATCCCGCCCATCGCGTGGACCACGCCCGATCCCGCGAAATCGACCATGCCGTGTCCCAGGCTCCAGTTCTTGCCTGCCTGCGCCAACCAGCCGCCGCCCCAGACCCAATTGGCAAACAGACAGTAAGGCAGCGCGATCCAAAGGCTGTAGAGGCAGAAGTTCTTCCAACTCCAGCGCTCGCACATGCTGCCGGTCGGGATGGTCGCGGTGGTATCCATGAAGACCATCATGAAGAAGAACATTGCCATCACGCTTACATCGTCCAAGCCGTTCAGAAAGAATCCCTTCGTACCCATCAAGCCGTAGCTGAAAACGCCGGGAGTCGAAGGGTCGCCGCCGATTCCAATTCCCTCATTCAAAAGCGACAGCCCTGGACCCAGCGACGCGTACCAGCCTGGCGCTACCGGACCGTTGAACCAGTTACCCCATCCCAGGGCAAAGCCATAGACATAGAAAGCAATGCAGCCGAGCGGATAGACCATGAAGTTCATCGCCACGGTGTGTGCCGCGTTCTTCGAGCGTACCAGGCCCGTTTCAACCATTGCGAATCCGGCCTGCATGAACATCACCAGAAATCCGGCGATCAACACCCAGACCATATTGATCGAGAAAAGGTTGTGCGCGACCCGATCGTAGACATCCGAAAGCGACATCGATTGCGGCAGGTCACCTTTGCCATCTCCGGCGGGCGTGGCCCAGGCACCGGCGGCCGCGCCGGTCGCATCGGGCCAGACAGGTTTCGTTGGATCAGGATTGGTCCCCGAGAAGTAGGGAGGCAAAACCGGTGGGGGCACCGCGGTCTCCGCCGCGGCGGCCGATTCGGGCGCCGTCGCCGGTGCATCGGTTGTCGCCGGTGCATCGGTTGTCGCCGCGGGCGCGTTGGATTGCGGCACCGCCGAATCCTGCCCCAACACGAATCCAACCCATCCTAAAAAAAAGAGCCCTAGAAAGATCTGCCGAACGCGCCGCCGCTTGTTGAGATCCAACAACATCGTTAGGTCACCTTATCCTCAGCCAAAAAACGTCGCCCATGGACGAACTCACTCCGCCACGATCGCAAACATACGACCGACCATGAACAACAACACGGTCAGGCTGACAATGCACGGCTCATGCCAACCGCACGGCGCTCCGCGCAGGTTGTCCGTCCAATCCATGCTCCATACATGAGTTAACGCTGCCGCGCGGAAACCGAAAATTCTTCGCCGTTGTAATCGCTTTCGCAGACTGCCTGCCCTCTAAGCAGTCATTGACCGATTCGGCAGCAAACGACGCATGCAGATCGGCGAAGTGCTGGTCCGCTGAATTTTTCCTTCGACGCCAGCGCGAGGGCGCCGACGGCGAAGGGCGAACTTTCGCTGGTACGAATTTGCGGGAAAACCGGCGGAAAACAGCGGAATTCCAGCGGCATCCGCCGCCCGTTGAAGGATTGTCCGTCCTCGGTGCCTCCGCACCATGGTCCGAATTTGCGGCCGGGATCGCGGTCGACGGCACGATTGCTGCATATTAGGCCCCGACTGCATTTTGCTGGCTTGTCGAGCGGCAGAGTGAACTGCCAATAAGCCTCGCACCTTCGAAGCTCGTTGAGGATCAGTTCGATGAAGAAGATTGAAGCGATTATTCGGACCCACAACCTGGATGCCGTAAAAGACGCCCTGGTGCGTGGCGGATTCCATGGCATGACCGTCACCGAAGTCCGCGGTTTTGGTCGACAGAAAGGAAAGACCGAGGTGTTTCGCGGTGCCGAGTATCAGGTCGACTTCATACCCAAGCACAAAGTCGAAGTCGTTGTGGACGATGCCGATTCAAGCAAGGTTGTTGAGATCATCACCGGAGCGGCTCGAAGTGGTCAGATCGGTGACGGCAAGATCTTCATCACCGATCTAGCGGATGCGATTCGCATTCGCACGGGGGAATCTGGCAAGATGGCATTGTGACCTGGGAGAGTCCGACGCATCGCGCGAACCTGATGGCGAGGCACGCAAAGCCTCGACGTGGGTCCCGCTCCGTTTCCCTCAGGCCGTGCTGGTACGCGGCAGACCGTGGGGGCTCGTTTTTTCCTCCGCCACAATTCGTCGTCCGAGTTGCGCGCTGAGTTCGGCAAGTCGTTTCTGAGCGGCGAACCGTTCTTGCTCGATTTGTCGGTGGAGGTCAGCGACGATCTGGTCGGCGCGTCCCAGCCGTTCTTCACGGACGGCGATGCGTGTTTCCCGTTCGTGCAGGTCTTGATTGCGGCGTGCCAGCCATTCCTGAATCTCCGTGCGCTGCCGACGCAACCGCGATTGCTGTTCGGTCAACCGTCGCGCGACTTCGTCGACTTCCTTGCGTTGCTCAGCCAGAGTTTGTCCCGCCAGGCGATATTCATCCGCCAGTCGGGCTCGTCCAGCGGCAACGGCGCGGCTCAATTCCGCGGCTCCGAGGCGATCGCAGAGTTGTCCCCAGAGCTGTTCGAGCACCAGCCGTATATCCAGCGTTCCCTGGTGGACGCGCATCAGATCGGCTCGAATCTGTTCCACGGCGGCCGCGCGTTTGGCGAGCGACTCCTCCTGGGTCCGCGCACGAAGATCTGCTTGCTGCTGGGCGTCTTCGAGCTGGCGTCGTTCCAGGTTCAGCAGCCTCCTGAGTTCCTGGAACTCCTCCTCGTTCTTTCTCTGTTTCGCCTCCAGTTCCCGCCGCTGTCGTTCGCACGATTCCCAACTTTCCTTCAGCAGTGCCTCGCAGCCGTCAAAGCGTTCGACCCGGGTGCGGAACTCGTCCTGTTCGGCGCGCAGCGTTTCCCACCCCGCGGCCAACTCGGCATGAATGCGCGCTGTGGCGGATTCGGACTCTTCCCGGCAGCGCGCATCAAACTGTCGGCGGTCGTTTTCCAGATTCGTCACCAGTTCGGCAAACTCACGGTCCTGGCTCTGTCGAGTTGCCTCCAATTCCCGCTGCTGCTCGTCCCAATACGCTTTGGTTCCGTCGACCAGTTGCGCGAACGATTGTCGCTCGGCGGCGAGTTCCGATTCACGTTGGGTCAGCTCACGCATGCGCTTTTCGATCGCGCGCTGTTGTTCGGCCAACTCGTTCCGCCACGACAGCATGTTCGACTCGACCGCCGCCTGATCATGGGAAACAGACATTTCGGCGGCGTTCAGGTCGGCGATGCGGGTGTCGAGTTCCTTGCCGCGCGCGTCGAGTGCGGCGGCGCGCTGGCGGAGTTCCTCTTCGCGTTCGCGCAGTTGCAGTCGCTGCGCACGGCGTTGTTTGTCCAGTTGGGAAAGGGCGGCGTTCAGCGCCGCTTCCCGCTGGTCGAGATCGCGCTGCTTCGTCTGCAGGATCTCGGCGAGTTGACTGGCCTGCAGCCGAACCTGAGGATCGACGGCGGTACCGCCGTCGGAAAACCGGGCTGCCCAGTCGTCCAGGCTTGTCCCCAGGTCGTCGTCGGAGTCGTCCCGAATCGAAGCGTTTTCTGGCGCGGCGGAAGCGGGGACCGAAGGCGAAACGAACGATTCTGCGACAAACTCCGGCTGCGTCCCGGGTAAGACGTGGGGTGCGTCGAATCGCGTCGAGACGAACGGGCCGGGTTCTCCAGCCGGCTTGGCGTCGATCGCATCCTGTTTTGTGATACTGGCCATGGCCGTTATTAATGCCGGTCTGCCGGGTTCGCAGTGCCTGCTGCTTCCGTGGACGATCCGCGGACCAGCCCTTTTATCGGCAAACTCCGCCCAGAGGTTAGAGTTTTCCCCACCTGTTTTGTCGAACTTGCCGGATTCGTCGAAACGACCGTGCCTTCCACCCAGGCTATGGACCAGGTCGCTCGGGAGCCGTCCCTTGTAGTCCGCAACCGGCCGTGCGACAATCGAGGCGATTCCGCCGCGAGCGGATATGTTTAATTCGCTCTGGATCCAGCCTCTTTTCCGAGTTCAGTGACCCATGAAAGTTGAACCGATCGGTGACAAAATCGTCGTCAAGCGATTGGAGGCAGAGGAGCGAACGGCGGGCGGACTCCTGCTGCCCGACTCCGCGCGCGAAAAACCCCAGCAAGGCCGCGTACTCTCCATCGGCGATGGACGCCTTTTGAAGAACGGGACCCGGGTAAGACCTCTGGTCCAGGAGGGGGACCGCGTGGTGTTTTCCAGCTGGTCAGGCGCGGAAGTTGTCGTCGATGATCAGCCGCTGCTGATCATGAACGAAGAGGACATTTTGGCGATCCTTGAGTAGAATGTTCCGACGCACTGAAACGGCGCGCGTCGCGTCCAGGTCTGGCTGCCTGCGCAGGGCATGCCTGAGGATTGGTGGAGAGGGCGCTGCCGGATTCGAAACCGGCGTTACAATGCGTTTCACGACCTTGTTCGTGACCGATTTCTAATGCGTAAGAGGGGGAGTATGTTCACAAGGTGTGGAGTTGCCCTGGGTTGCCTGCTCGTCCTGACGGTGGCCGTCGGGTCGGTTTGCGGTCAGGATATCGAAGAGGTACGCGTCTACGAAAAGGCCGTTGCGCGGGCGATCGACTATTTACGACAAAAAGGCCAGAGTCCGGACGGTTCGTACAGCCCGCAGGCCAGTCCGGCAATTACCGCCCTGGTCACGACCGCCGTCTTGCAACATGGTCGCCGCCCTGAGGATCCCCTGGTAGCCAAGAGCTTGAAATACCTGGAACAGTTTGTTCGCGACGACGGGGGGATCTATAAAGGCGAATCGCTGCACCCCAACTACGAAACGGCGGTGGCTGTGCTCTGTCTTACCGAAGCAAACAAGGATGGCCGGTACACCACAGCCCTGAAGAAGGCCGATGCGTTCCTGAAGAACTTGCAGTGGGATGAAAGCGAAGACAAGGACCGATCCGACTTCGCTTACGGAGGCGCGGGTTACGGAAACAGCAAACGTCCCGACCTTTCGAATACCTCGTTCTTGATCGACGCTCTCAAGGCCACCGGCAACGACGCCAACAGCGAGGCAATCCAGAAGGCATTGTTTTTTGTCTCGCGATGTCAGAACCTGGAATCCAAGCACAATACGACGCCGTTCTCGGCGAAGAACCCGGACGGCGGTTTCTACTACACCCCCGCCGGCGGCGGTAACAGCCAGGCGGGAAATACCGACGAGGGCGGTCTGCGAAGCTACGCATCGATGACCTATGCCGGCCTGAAGTCGATGATCTTTGCCGGCGTGTCCGCCGACGACCCGCGCGTCAAAGCGGCCATGAAATGGCTGCAATCGCATTACGATCTCAAAGAAAATCCAGGGATGGGCGACAGCGGTCTCTTTTACTATTACCACACCTTCGCCAAGGCGCTGGACGCCAGCAAGCTCGAGGAATTTGTCGACGACAAGGGTGTGGCGCATCGCTGGCGCAGTGAGTTACTTCAAGAACTGGTCGCTCGACAAAACCCGGATGGTTCCTGGGTCAACCCCAACAAGCGTTGGCTGGAAGGGGACGCCAACCTAGTCACCGGGTACGCACTGCTCGCGATCAAGTACTGCAAACCGAAATCAAAATGATCGGGGCGTCATCGATTTGATGACGCAGCAGCGACATTCTTTTTGGGGTTCCACCGTGGCGCGGCCCCGCCGAATTGGCGTGGGACAAGCGTTTTTCTCGATCCTGCGCTGGGCTCCTATTCAGCCCATTTCCACGGGCATTCCCGTTGTGGCATTCCAGTTGCAATGGAATGGCCCGGAGTCGGCAGGTTGTTCAAAGACTGAAGCAACGGGGGGGACGAACATGAGACTTATGGCATTGATCCTGGCGGCAGGATTGGGATTCGGAATTTCGGCGCAGGCAGCGCGGGCCGACCATTTTCGAGAGGCGAACCGGATCCTCGATCGGCTGGAACGTCTCTCCGATGACCTGGTGGACGATATCCGCGGCCATTTTCGCGGCGTGCCGCATTTTGTACGATTACTTACGGAGGCGAGCCGGCTGCACCAGCGCGTCTGCGGCCTGCGCCATCAACTGTTTCGTGGGCCGGGATGGTCGGTAGAGCGGGAATTATCGCAACTTGACCGCTCGCTCCATTCTCTGGAAGATCTGCTGGAGGACGTCGACGATTGGCAGGCCCGGAATCGAAACCGCTCCTGTCCACGCGTCAATGTGCGTCCCGCGGCGCGTCTCTTGGTGCAACTCCATGATCAGATTGAGGACTTGCAGGACGAGCTTCGCGAGAACTGCCGTTTTGATCGGCGGTAATCAACGCCGATCGTTGTTTATCTCGCAGAGGCGCAAAGGAATCCTCTTGCGAAAAGGCGGCAGGAAGCTTCAGGGGGTCGGGAGTCTTTGGCGCGTATCCGCAGACCATTTGAATAAGCGTTACCGCCAAAGACTCCCGACCACGGAACTGCTAGACTGTGCGGATCGTGATGGCGGTCAAAGGCGTGACCTGACCGTTGGCTCGCAGTCTTCCCTTCCGTGAACCGGCATATCGATGCGATTCCCAAAACGCATTATTTGTTTGTCGGCCGAGTCCGCGGATTGGCTGGCCCGACTCGGCGCCTGGGAACGGGTCGTGGGCGTGACCTCTTTTTACGAGCCGCCCCGCGAGTTGGCACCTCGTCCACGAATCGCGGGTTTTTCCACGGCGCAACTCGATGCGATCGTGGCGCTGCATCCCGATCTGGTTCTGGGGTTTTCGGACGTGCAAGCCGCCGTCGCGGCGGAATTGGTGCGCCGGGGCCTGACGGTCGTCGTCACCAACCAGCGCACGATCGATGAACTGTTCGACGCGCTGGAATTGATCGCTCGTGCTGTCGACCGGGCGGCCGCGGCCGAGCCGTTGCTGGTACAGCTTCGGGCCGATTTGGCCGCCGTTGAACCGCCGCCGCGACGGCCGCGTGTCTACTTCGAGGAATGGCACGATCCGCCAGTGAGTGGCATCTGCTGGGTAAGCGAATTGATCGAGCGAGCGGGCGGCGAAGATGTATTCGCCGAGTTTCGAAATCGCGCAGCGGCCGCCGATCGGGCTGTCACGACATCCGCGATCGTCGCCGCCGCGCCTGAAATCATGATCGCCTCGTGGTGCGGCAAACCGGTCGATTGGCAGCGCGTTCGCAAACGGCCTGGCTGGAACAGCCTGTCCTGCGTCCAGGCTGGCCAGCTGTACGAAATCCCCAGTAATCAGATTCTGCAACCCGGTTTTGGCTTGGCGGCGGGCTACGCCCAGATCCGATCGATCGTGGGCGGGGGCGCCACCGCCATCGCAACAGCTACAGTGCGGCAACTTTCGTTATCGTAATCAACAGTGCCACGGTGGATTTGCCTTTTGCACCTTCCGGATCCAAGCAATAGACCAGGTGGGATTCTCCGGATCTTGAATTCAAAGCGAGTCGGATTCGGATGGCGACAATTTCTGGGATCTGTACCTCTTGGTGTTGTCCGTTGACTTTGATCGGTAATTTCACATTGTTGATCGACTTGATCTGTTCGAGATCGACCTACAAGTCCACGCGAACCTGATCCTCGCCTGTTTGCGTTGGGCGCAGCTGAATCGTGGTTCCTTCTCGCACGACCCTTACCTGAGGTTCATAAGTGGGAACTTGTTCGCCGCCGCGCCGACAACCTACAACCAATGCGCGCTCCGCCGCATCCTGGATCGTTGCGGATTGAGAGTCCAACATTGTCACTTTGGGCGCCAAGATCATGTTGACAGTTCGCTGTGCCTGTAATTCAGAGCAAAACCGCTGGGTGGCATCATTATCTAATACGGCGCAACAAATCGGCAGCCGCTTCTCCACGTTGGATGTCGCCGCCAGCGGCGCGACACGCGGCGATTCATGGTCCCAAGGCAGCAGCGTGGGCTGAATCACACTGGAACCCGGAGTTTGATCGTGATCCACAGTGACAGAGTCGGCATTCCAGTTCTTTGACGCGTTCATGTACCGCCGCAGTCGCAACCACGACCATATTGTCGCCCTGGCAGAAGGTGGTTGAGGGCGGATCCACCGCGTCGCGTCGCGACGGGTTGAATTGAATTTCGCTGGAAACGAATCTCGCAAAATCGCGTCGTGCCACGCTCTCATCTTCGATGCCAAGAGCGTCGGCAAACCGCTTGATGACTTCGGCTGCTTCGTAAATGCGCGTCGTCGTCGCCTCGTTCGCCTCCGCTGACGCCGGCACGACGTACGAGCCGAGTCGTTGGGGCGTGACGATATTCGCAAGCACCTCCGCGGATTGGGAGGCGCGAGCGGAATGACGATCGTCGGACGAGTCAACCCGTATACAGCCGGGCCTACCGGTCGGTCGGTGACTCATACGTCGACGCGTTGGCGCACAGTCGTCGCGCCAGATTCGCAGCCAGCTCTCGGAGCCGATGCGATGGCAGTGTATCTGCTGCGTCCATCGATCGAAGAAAATGCCGCTGGGACTGGTCCAAATGGGAGGTGTTACCGACTTCAGCAGCACGACGATCCAGAGCGCGTAGGCCAGGTGCGGATGACGTCGCGACAGGAGTCGCCCGGCGATCGCAACCGCCACGATGAGCAGCGACAGTTGCCAGACCTGCGTGACGATGGCCAGACAGGTAGCACTTTAGACGTACAGTTGTCCTTGATTCAATGCCAATTTTCAAAGGTCGGAATTCATTTCGAGCCTGGTTGCCACTTCCTCTCTGACGGTCGTCTGCCAAGCAGGGTGGTCGCCTGCTCTTCGTTATCTTGCAACCCGCCTTGCAACCGGGAACAATGTTGCGTCTATAGTCTTTTTTGACCCCTGTCCCCCATCCCCCGTCCCCCTTGGGAATGAACTTAAGAAAGGAACCAAGTTATGCGTCGATCGCTGCCAGTGATGATCGGGTCCTTGTTGGTGGTGTTTGTCTGGAGTTTCGCGAGTTTGGCGCGCGCCGCCGACGAATACACCTACGATGCCGTGCACTCTTCCGTGAGCTTCAAGGCGCGGCATCTTGACATCAGCTGGATTCACGGCCGATTCAATGAGGTCAGCGGAAAATTCTCGCTGGACCGTACCGATCCCACCAAGTCGAGCTTTCAATTGTCGATCAAGGCCGACAGTGTCGACACGAACAACAAGGCCCGTGACGAACACCTGAGACAGCCCGATTACTTTGATACCAAGCAATTCCCGACAATCGATTTCAAGAGCACGAACGTCAAGGTGGTCGAGGGCGGTTTCGAGGTGACGGGCGATTTCACGATGCACGGCAAGACCAAGTCGATCACTTTCGTGCTGCACGGCGGCAAGGAGATCACATTCCGCGACTCGAAAATTGTTGCCTTCTCCACCGAGTTGTCATTGAAACGGAGCGATTTCGGTTTTGACAAGAATGCGATCGGCTTGATCGGCGATGAAGCCCGGATCCTCATCGACTGCGAAGGCGTGCGCAAATAGCCGATGCCTGACTGGGGAATGTACATGCAGGCGTCGATCGGCAGTCTGATCGTCAGCGCCTGCGTTGCGCTCGGCGGCGGCTGGCTGGGTCGGCCGGCCGCCTCCTGGCGGGTCGTCGCCAGCGGCATCGGCGCCGTCGGCGCGGGACTGGCGAGCGGCTATCTGTTATTGGGCTTCGGCTGGGTGTGGCCGCCGGCCAAAGCGCTCGATCGACTGCTCGAACTCATTTTGCCGGCTGCCCTGGTGATCGAATTCGCGGCGGGAATGCCGAGAATTTCTCCGCAGTTGGCCTGGGGTTTGCGCATCGGTCTCGCCGCCGCAACCAGTCCCGTCTTGTTGTATGGCTCCGTCTATTTGCGCCAGGAACTGCCGGAATGGAATACGCTCGCCACGCCGACCACCCTGCTGGCCTGCGGCGTGTTGCTGGCGCTCTACTGGCTGCTGCTGGTTTGGCTCGCGCAGCGACGCTCTGGAGTTTCGATCGCCATCGCCATCAGCATGGCGACGCAATGCGCGGGAGCGACGATCATGCTGGCCGGCTACATCAAAGGCGGCATGGCCGCCGGGCCGCTCGCAGTCACGATTGCCACCACGGCGATCGTGGCGAACCTGACAAGAAACCGCGCGGCAACGCAGAGCATCCTTGGCGTCGGCATCCTCGGACTGTTCGGCCTGTTGTTCATCGGACGGTTCTACGGAGGATTGCGGACCCCCGCTGCTCTGCTGACATTCCTTACTCCCCTGCTCTGCTGGGTGACCGAAATACGAGCGGTACGCGACTGGAAAGATTGGCAATTGTCCGCGTTGCGACTCACCCTGATCACGCTCGCGCTGGCCCTGCTCCTGGCCCTCGCCAAGCGAGATTTTGATCGCGACTTCGCACCCTTGCTAAGATAAGGTGACGTTCCCCGTTCCCCGTTCCCCGTTCCCCGTTCCCCGTTCCCCGTTCCCCGTAACCCCCTCCTCACCATGTCCCTTACTCGGCGAGATTTTCTTCAATCGATCGGCGGCGGCTTCGGCGCCGTGGCACTTGCGGGATTGCTTGGACAATCGGGTTGGTTGACGCAATTGGACGCGGCCGAAGTTTCTCCGCGCGCTGATACTCTGGCGCCACGACAAGGCCACTTTCCGGCGAAGGCGAAGGCCATTATTCAGCTCTGCCAGAATGGTGGCCCGTCGCAGATGGATTTATTTGATCATAAACCGGAGCTCTCCAAGCGCAACGGGCAGCCGCACCCCGAGCAAGTCGAAACCTTTCAACTGGGCAACAAGAATGTTTTGATGGGGACGCCTTTTCAGTTTTCGAGACATGGACAGAGCGGGATGGAGTTCTCGGAACTGATTCCGCATCTCGGTTCAGTCGCCGACGATTTATGCCTCATCCGCTCGATGTACACGGAGAACAACAACCATCCTTTCGCGTTGAACATGCTGCAGACGGGGAAGACGTTTGCTGGCCGCCCGGCGATGGGTTCATGGATCGGGTACGCGCTGGGAACCGAGAACGGCGATCTTCCCAGCTACATCGTGTTGCGCGATCCGGCTGGCTACAATACGTCGGGCAAGATGGTCTGGTCCAGCGGCTGGCTTCCCGCGGTCTATCAGGGGACGGAGTTCAGTTCCAGCGGGACTCCGGTGCTGCATCTTGATCCCGCCCGACCGGTCTCCAAAGAATCGCGGGCCCGCGCGCGCCGCTTCCTGCAGGAGCTCAACGCGACGCACCTCGACAATCATCCGCGTGAATCGGAACTGGAGGCCCGCATCCAGAATTTTGAACTGGCGGCCCGCATGCAGTTGAGCGCTTCCCAGGTGCTCGACCTGTCCCAGGAGACCGAGGCGACTCGCAAGCTGTACGGTCTCGACAACCCGGCGACCGCGGGGTATGCCACGCGTTGTTTGATGGCGAGGCGGCTGGTCGAATCGGGCGTACGGTTCGTGCAAGTCTTCCCGCCGCTCGATCCTTCCTTCCAGCCTTGGGACAACCACGGGAACTTAAAGAAAGACCTGCGCAAGATCTGCGGATATGTCGACCAGCCGAGCGCCGCGCTGATCACCGATTTGAAGCAGCGCGGGCTGCTCGACGATGTGATCGTAATGTGGACCGGTGAATTTGGACGGTTACCGATCACGGAAGGGACCGACGGACGCGATCACAATCGGCATGCCTTCAGCACCTTGATGGCCGGTGGTGGATTCAAGGCGGGACACATTCACGGAGCGACCGACGAATTCGGCTACAAGTCCGAGGAGCAACGGGTCAGTGTTCCCGACCTGCACGCGACGATTCTGAACCAGTTGGGTATCGACCATCGCCGGCTCACTTATCATCATAATGGAAGGCCGGAACGTCTGACCGACCCCGATGTGACTGGGGCCAGGGTGGTTGAGGAACTTTTGGCATGACGGAATCCGAACGGAATTCGATCGTTCAACTGCCATTCGACCAGGGAACCTTTGGAATCCCCGGGTACGCTCAGCTTCGCGGTCGCATTCCACTCGTTTTTCTGTTGACGGCATTGATGGTGACCGCGGGTTTCGCGCGCGCGGAGGAGCAGGCGGAGTTTTTTCATGGCAAGGTCGAGCCGATTCTCCGGCGACACTGCTATGAATGCCACTCGCATGCGGCGAACCATATGGAGAATGGTCTTGCCCTCGACTGGAAGAGCGGCTGGGTCGCCGGCGGTGACCGCGGTCCGGCGATCGTTCCGGGCAAGCCCGAGCAGAGTCTTTTGATTCGCGCGGTGGGACATGGCGATCCCGATCTAAAGATGCCGGAAAAGAAGCTCGATGCCGCGGAGATCGATCTACTCGTCGAATGGGTGCGGCGAGGCGCTTTCGATGACCGTGTCGTCTCGCCCAGGTCCAAAGACGCGGAGATCTGGTGGTCGCTGAAACTTCTTGCCGCTCCTCCGATACCGGCCAGCCAGCCGTCGGCGGCGAATAACGGACCGCATCCGGTCGACGCCTTCGTGCAATCACGGCTTGCCGCGATCGGACTTTCGCCGTCTCCGGCGGCTTCCCCGCGCGATCTGATTCGTCGCATCCACTTCGATCTCGTGGGACTGCCACCGTCGCCCAAGGAGGTCGCGCAATTCGAGGCGGATCCCAGCGAGGTCGCGTATCGGAAGATCGTGGAATCGTTGCTCGCGTCTCCGCGCTACGGCGAGCGATGGGCGCGGCACTGGTTTGACACAATCCACTTCGCGGACTCGCACGGATATGAACACGACGTGGGACGCGATCATGCCTGGCCGTATCGTGATTACGTGATCGACGCGCTGAACTCGGACCGACCCTGGCCGACGTTCATTCGGCAGCAACTGGCGGTCGACCACTTCGAGCCGGAATCGGGCCACTTGATTCCCGCCTTGGGGTTCCTTGGCGCGGGCACTTTCGATTTCAGCACCTATTCGACCGGTCCTGTCACCTTCGACTACCTTGACCGCGATGACATGTTGACCCAGACGATGGCGACGTTCGTCAGCACGACCGCGAATTGTGCCCGTTGTCATGCTCACAAATTCGATCCGATAACTCAGGAGGACTACTACGCGCTTCAAGCGGTCTTCTCGGGCGTACTCAAGGGCGACATCCAATATGACTCGGACGCCCGCACTGCCGCCGAACGTCACCGCCTGAACTTGTTGCTCGACGCATCTAAGCGCAGCGACGCCACCGTTCTGCAATCGGAATTCAGTCAAGGACTTGTCGCGAAATGGCTGAGCCTTCGCGGCGAAGGGGCGGACTGGAAACCGGTCGATATGCGATCGTTCATTTCGACCGAGGGAGCCAAATTGACCCGCGAGGCCGATGACAGCATTCTCGCCAGTGGACCCGCGCCGCAGACGGATACCTATGTGCTGACGCTGACGAGTCCCCTGCCCCGCATCACCGCTCTGCGGCTCGATCTGTTTCCGCACGATTCGTTGCCGATGAAAGGACCGGGCCGCTGCAACAACGGGAATCTGCACCTGTCCGAGGTGGTGTTGACGGCTTTTCCGCCAGGAGAGAAGGCAGGCAATCCTGTTCCGATCTCGCGGGCGTCCGCCGACTTTAACCAGGAAGGGTGGGCAGTCGACCGCGCGCTGGACGGTGACCCCAAAACGGCCTGGGGCATTCACCCCGCCGTCGGGCAGCCGCATCACGCCGTCTTCGAGCTGGCCCAACCGCTTGACATGCCGGCGGGCACCTCGTTGACGGTAACGCTCAAGCAATTGCACGGCGGATCTCACCTGATCGGAGCGTTTCGGCTGTCGGTCACGGATCGCCCCGTGGCGCAGGCAGTCGCACTGCCGCGGGAAGTGGAGGAGGCGCTGAATGTCGCCCTGCCGCAACGGACCGCCACCCAGAGTCAAACCATCGCGGGTTACGTGGTCCGACTGGCCGTCGAGTCCGAGCTGGCTCGACTGCCACAGCCAGCAAGCGTGTACGCGGTGGCGCGTTCGGTGAAGATTCCAACGGGAAACGGTAACTCGCAGCCGGCGAGCATCGCTGCTCCGAAGGTCGTCAACCTGCTGCAGCGCGGCGACATCAGCAAGCCGCGGGCGGAAGTACCTCCGGGCGCGCTCTCCGTGTTGACGCATCGGCCATCGCGATTCACCGACATCGCTCCGCAAAACGAACCCGCCCGGCGGGCAGCACTTGCCGACTGGATTGCGCATCCGGACAACGTACTGACCTGGCGCAGCGTGGTCAATCGCGTCTGGCACTATCATTTCGGTCGCGGGTTGTGCGATACGCCCAGCGACTTTGGCCGGATGGGCGGCGTACCTTCCCATCCCGAATTGATCGACTGGCTCGCCGTCTGGTTTCGCGACGATGCTGGAGGCTCACTAAAAAAACTGCACCATTTGATCGTCACCAGCCATGCCTATCGACAGTCATCCGACACACGCAACGAAGCAGCCGCGATCGATTCCGACAATCGCCTGCTGTGGCGGCAGAACCGTCTGCGGCTCGATGCGGACGCCTACCGCGATTTTGTCTTGGCGGTGTCGGGGCGAATCGACTTCACGATGGCCGGTCCGGCGATCCAGCATTTCCAGCAATCGCCGGGAGCTCAACTGACACCCAAACTTGATTACGCGGTGTACGACTGGGCGTCGCCCGGCTCCAATCGCCGCAGTATTTATCGCTATGTCTGGCGGGGGATTCCCGATCCCTTGATGTCGGCGCTTGACTTTCCCGACCTCGGCCTCCTCGCGCCGACTCGCAGTAACTCCATTTCTCCGCTGCAGGCGCTCGCGCTGTTCAACAACAATTTCGTGTTGTTCCACAGTCAGGCGATGGCGCGGCAGATTGGTGAACAAACGACCGACATCGATCAACAGATCGTCGAGGCCTTGCAGCGTGCTTTCCAACGGATGCCATCGGCGGTGGAGCAGGAGCAGTTTCGGTCCTACGTACGGCAACACGGCCTAGCCGCGCTCTGTCGACTGCTGCCGAATTCAAGCGAGTTTCTGTTTGTCCCCTGATTGTCCTGGAGAATTCGCATGCAGGACTCGATTTCGACGCGACGGCAGCTGCTGTTACAGAGCGGCGGTGGATTCGCACTGCTCGCGCTTAGCCAACTGCTGGAACGCGATTCGACCGTGCGAGGCGCGGAGGGAAGTCAGTACGCAAGGGGCTTTCCTGTCCAGCATCACCCGCCCCGAGTGAAGCGGATCATCCAGCTGTTCATGACAGGCGGCGCTAGTCCGATGGACACCTATGATTATAAACCCGAGCTGGAGCGGCTGCATGGACAAATGCTGGGGCCGAAGGAGAAGCCCGAGGGATTTACATCTCCGGCCGGCGCGATCATGAAGAGTCCGTTTTCGTTTGCGCAGCATGGCCAATCGGGGCGCTGGGTGAGCAGCGTTTTCCCGGAACAGGCGAAGCTCGTCGACGAGATGGCGTTCCTGATGGCGATGACCACCAAGACCAACGTGCACGGCCCCGGCACTTACATGATGAACAGTGGGTTCCTGTTGCCAGGGTTTCCTTGCATGGGCGCTTGGATTTCGTATGCGATGGGGAATCTGACCGACGATCTGCCGACGTTTGTGGTGCTGCCCGATTCGCGTGGCCTTCCCTACAATCAGAAAGGCTGTTTCAGTTCGGGGTTCCTGCCACCCGTGCATGAGGGAATCGTGATCGATGCCACGGCGAAGCCGCCGATCCCCGATCTCTTTCCCTCCGACCGTTTCGCTTTCGCCAGCCGATCCGCCGATCATGACGGACTCGAACTGCTGGCGCGAATCAACCAACAATATGCCGAAGCGCATCGCGGCGATGATCGACTCGATGCACGCATCGCCAGCTACGAACTTGCGGCCAAGATGCAGCTTTCCGCGCCGCCCGCGTTCGACCTGTCGCAGGAATCGGAGCTTACCCATTCCAGCTACGGGCTGGCTCAACCGGAAACGGCTGATTTCGGGCGACGCTGCCTGCTGGCGCGTCGATTAATCGAGCGTGGAGTCCGTTTTGTCCAGGTCTGGAGCGGGCCGCAGGGCGCCGTCAACAACTGGGATAACCATGGCAACATCGAGAAGGAACTGCCGCCGATGGCCGTCAGTGTTGACCGACCGATCGCCGCGCTGCTGCGCGACTTGAAGGCACGGGGACTCGATCAGGACACTTTGGTGATCTGGTCGACGGAGTTTGGCCGCACGCCGTTCGCACAGGGGAGCGTGGGCCGCGATCACAATGGCGGTTCGTTTGTGACTTGGCTTTGGGGCGCGGGGATTAAGCCAGGCGTAGCACACGGCCAGAGCGACGACTGGGGTTATCAGGCGGTCGAAAACAAGACTTGGTGCTACGACTTGCATGCGACCGTGCTGCACCTGCTGGGAATCGATCACACGCAGCTTTCCGTGCGGCAAGATGGAATTGACCGACGCCTCACCGACGTGCACGGGCACGTCGTGAAGGAGATCCTGGCGTGAAAGATAGGCTACCGCAACTGTTGATTCCGCTGGCCCTGCTCGGCGGTTTGTCTTGGCTCTCTTCAGCGATGGTTGAGGCGGATGAGTTTTCCGCCCGGCAATTGGAACAATTTGAAAAGCAGATTCGACCGCTGTTGTTGGAACAATGCGCCAAGTGCCATGGACGCGACAAGCAAGAAGGCGGATTGAGTCTGTCGACGCGCGAGTCGCTGTTGAAGGGAGGCGATTCCGGACCGGCGTTGGTGCCGGGCAAGCCGGCAGAAAGCCTTTTGATCAAGGCGGTTGACTATCTGGACGAACCTAAGATGCCGCCAACCGGCAAACTGCCGCCCGAAAAAATCGCTCTGCTGCGCCAATGGATCGAATCCGGCGCTGCATGGCCGCAAAACTCGTCACTTGGCGGCGGGGAGCAATCGCCGGGAGACTTTCGAGTCACCGAAAAACAGAAACAATGGTGGGCGTTTCAACCGATTCAGGACCCGGCGGTTCCCGCTGTCAGGAACGTCGACTGGCCACGCAATGAGCTCGACCGTTTCATTCTCGGCAAGCTGGAATCGGCGGGACTGTCGCCGGCCCCCGCCGCGGACCGCATCGCCTGGTTGCGGCGGGTGACCTACGACTTGACCGGACTGCCTCCGACTCCGGAAGAAGTTGACGCGTTTGTGTCCGACCGAACGGAACGGGCCGCTGAGGCCGTGGTCGAACGACTTCTGAATTCGCAGGCCTATGGGCAGCACTGGGCGCGGCACTGGCTCGACGTCGTGCGGTATGCCGACTATCACGACTTCAATCCAAAACTACGGGTGGCCAGCTGCGAAATTACCGAAGCCTGGCGGTATCGCGACTGGGTTGTCGACGCTTTCAACCGCGACCTGCCGTTCGATCAGTTCATCGTCCATCAGATCGCCGGTGATCGGCTTCCCAGTCCCTCGGGCGAGGAAATCTACCCGGACGGCTTGATCGCTACGACATTTCTCTCGAACGGCGTCTGGGATCGCGGCGATGCCGACAAGGAGAAAATCGTCAGCGACATGGCCGACGACAATATCGCTGTCATTGGTAAAGCGTTCCTGGGCCTGACACTCGAATGCGCCCGTTGCCACGATCATAAATTCGATCCGATCGCCACGGAAGACTATTACGGCCTGGCAGGGATCTTCTACAGTTCACATATCCTCAAGGAACTTGGCACCAAGGGTGGCGAATACAACGTCAACCGTGTCCCGCTGATCGGGCCAACGGCGCTGGCAAAGCGAGCCGAGCAGGAAAAGCGGCTTGCCGATATCAACGCGGCGCTGGCGGAACAGGATCGACTGCACCGGCTGCAGGAATTGACCGCCGGGGGCAGCCCGCTTGTTCCTTCCGCTGTCAAGAGCGAAGCAGGAGCAGTGGCGATGGTCGGCGATGACGCTGCGATCCTGTTCAGTGGGAACCTAGCTAAGGACACATATCTCCTCGAGGCTGTAGTCCCCGATTCGATTCGAGTTCGATATCTGCGGCTGGAAGCGTTGCCCGACGCGGTGCTGCCTGCCGGCGGTCCCGGGCGCGCCGACGATGGGAACTTTGTCGTCAGCCGATTCAGCGCCTCGTTTGTTCCGCCTGACGGCAAGACCGAATCGACACCGATCAAGTTCGTCGCCGCGCAAGCCGACTTTGAGCAGGCGAACTTTGCCGCCAAGAGCAGTTTGGACGACGACCCGAAGGATGGTTGGGCCGTGTCGCCGCAAATCGGAAAGCCGCATGTGGCGGTTTTCGAGATTGCGTCGGATACCGCCATCCCCGCCGGCTCTCGCTTGATCGTGTCGATTGAACAGCGACACGCCGACAAGCACGCACTGGGCAAGCTGCGATTGTCGGTCGCGGAGACGCTGCCGACATCCGCGCCGCCGGACACGCCGCAGCGACGAGACCTCATCGCGAATCGCGACAGACTGCAGCAGGAATTATCCGTCCCTGTGCCGCTCGCCATGGCGGTGACCGATGGAGGAACACCGGGCGGCCTGTTCCCCGGAATCCAGGATGTTCCGATCCATATCCGCGGCAGTTATGCGCGGCTTGGTCCGGTGGTGCCGCGGCGATTGCCGCAATTCCTGGCCGGTGAAAATCAAACCGCGATCGCACGTGGCAGTGGTCGGCCGGAGTTGGCGGCATGGGTGGCCTCGCCACATAACCCGCTGACGGCGCGGGTGATCGTCAACCGCGTCTGGCACTGGCACTTCGGCGAAGGGCTCGTGCGCACCCCCAGCAACTTCGGGATGCTGTCGGAGCCACCATCACACCCCGAACTGCTCGACTGGTTGACGACCCGTTTCATCGAGGACGGCTGGTCGTTGAAAAAGCTTCATCAGCGTATCGTCAGCTCGGCGACATACCGGCAGTCCAGTCGAGTTTCGCAACAGGCATTCGACGTTGATCCCGAAAACAAGTTGATCGGTCGATTTGCGCCGCGGCGGCTTGAAGCGGAAGCGATTCGGGACACGATCCTGCTGGCGAATGGTCAGCTCGATCCCGCGTGCGGCGGCCCGGCTGGCGATGATTTTACGATTCGCCGCCGCTCGCTCTACGTCCAGACCGCTCGCTGGCAGCGGGACAGCTACGCCAATCTGTTCGACGCGGCGAATCCCGACGCGTCGACGGAAAGGCGTGTGACGAGCACGGTCGCGCCGCAGGCACTCTTGCTGCTGAATCATCCCTGGGTACATGAGCAGGCGCGGCACTTCGCAGAACGATTGGAACGCGATGTTCCGCAGAACGACGCGGAACGAATCGGTCGCGCCTATCAGTTGCTCTTCGGTCGCCGCCCAAACGACGTGGAACTGGCCATCGCGCAAGCGGTCGTCGCGAGTGGTGGATGGCATGATCTCGCGCATGTCCTGCTCTGCAGTAACGAACTGATTTACATCGATTGACTCTGCGGTTCAACGTAGGATGGGCCTCCTGGCCCGTCCGGAACTGTGAATCGACGTCGAGAAAAAGGAGCACGCATGCGCGGTCCAGCGTGAGAGACGGGTCAGGAGACCCGTCCTACAATACGTCAAGCGTTCATCGTAGGATGGGGCCCGTCCGGAAGTGTGAATCGACGAGAAAAAGTGCTCGCCTTGGCGAACCAGCGTGAGAGACGGGTCGGAGACCCGTCCTACGCGCGAATAGGCTAACGAGAGGAAAGTTGATGAAGACGAATGCCGGTTCATCCCGTCGTCAGTGGCTGCGGCAATTTGGCTGTGGGTTCGGGACTTTGGCGCTGGCGGACCTGCTGGCGCGGGAGTCGGTCGCTGCGAACAGCTCCGATCGCGCCGCCAACCCGTTCGCCGTTCTACCCCCACACTTCGTCCCCAAGGCCAGGCGGATCATATTTTTGTATATGCCTGGTGGACCGTCCCATGTCGACCTGCTCGATCCGAAACCGAGGCTGGAAGTCGACAACGGCAAACCGTTACCGTTTGAAAAGCCCAAACTGGAACGAACCAAGACAGGTAACTTGCTCGCCTCACCCTGGAAGTTTGCCCGCCACGGGGAATCGGGGACCGAGGTCAGCGAGTTGCTGCCCGGGCTTGCGTCGCGGATTGACGACGTTTGCGTGATCCGCTCGATGGTCGCCGACAATATCAATCACTCCGGTGCCGCGCTTCAGATGTGTACTGGCGAGCAGGCGTTCTCGCGACCCAGTATGGGGTCATGGCTCACGTACGGTCTGGGAACCGAGAACCAGAATCTGCCGGGGTTTGTGGTGGTCTGCCCTGCGCCCGTTTTCCAGGGGGCGCAACTCTGGGCTTCCAGCTTTCTTCCCAGCGCGTACCAGGGAACGCTGGTACGGGATCTGAAGGAGCCGATCGCCAACCTGGGCGGCGCATCCGCGGGGACGGACCGACAACGCGGCAAGCTCGACGCCTTGAAAAAACTGAACGAATTACATCGGCAGAACCGCGCGCAGAATAGCCAGCTCGACGCCCGCATCTCTTCGTTTGAACTTGCATTCCAGATGCAGCGAGCGGCGCCCGAAGCCTTCGATCTTTCCGCGGAGACCGCGGCGACGCACAAGCTGTACGGAACCGACAGGCCGGAATCGGAGCTGTTCGGCCGGCAGTGTCTGCTGGCCCGCCGACTCGTGGAACGCGGGGTACGCTTTGTGCAACTCTTCGATGCTCCCACGAACAATGTCTGGGATCATCACGGCGGCTTGCGCGAGAATTTACCCAAGCGGTGCCAGGCGGTCGATCAGCCGATCGCCGCCTTGCTGACCGATTTGAAGTCGCGAGGTCTGCTCGAAGATACGCTCGTGCTCTGGGGCGGCGAGTTCGGCCGCACTCCGACGGCGGAGGGTAACAACGGCCGGGAACATCATCCGTTCGGCTTCACGATGTGGCTGGCTGGCGGCGGCGTGCGTGGCGGCATGACGCACGGGGCAACCGACGAATTCGGCTGGCACTCCGTCGAGAATAAAGTCCACGTCCACGATCTGCACGCGACGATTCTGCACCTCATGGGCCTGGACCATGAACGGCTGACTTTCCGCTTCGGCGGCCGCGACTACCGCTTGACCGACGTGCACGGAACCGTGGTGAAGGAGATTCTGGCATAAGCATACCTTGCGGGTGCCCGTACTTCGTATTGGCTTGAAAACGTTCCAGAATGTGCGGATACTCAACAGAAGATCGTAACGGGTGCACAGTGAGGTAATCCACGAAGCACGGTTGACGGCATGGCGGCGACAGTGGGGATTCGAAGATGCGAAAGAAATGGTGGTTAACGCGGCTAGCACTCGCCGTTGCCATCCTTTTCGGCAACCTGGGATTCACGCCGGCGGACGAGGCGGTGGATTACTTGCGCGACATCAAGCCGATCCTCAAGTCGCGCTGCTATGCATGTCACGGAGCGTTGAAGCAGGAATCGGGTCTGCGAGTCGATACGGGGCAAGCGTTGCGGCAGGGAGGCGACAGCGGTCCGGCCGTTATTTCAGGAAAGGTCGAAGCCAGTCCGCTGATCGCCCGGGTAACGGCAATGGAACCTGACCAGCGAATGCCGCCGGAGGGGGAACCGCTCACGGCGATGCAGATCCTGGCTCTGAGGCAATGGATCTCGCAGGGCGCCGTATCGCTCGAAAATGAGCAACCGGAAACGGACCCGCGCCGACACTGGGCATTTCAGCAGCCGCGACGCGCGGCGGTTCCGGCCGAACATTTCTTAAATCGCGCTGCAAATCCGATCGATGCGTTCATCGGAGTTGAACTTGCTCGTCAGGGATTAGCCCCCCTGCCCGCCGCCGAGAAACAGGTTCTGCTGCGGCGGGTGTATCTCGACCTGGTTGGCGTGCCACCGACGGCGGACGAGTTGCGGGACTTTCTTGCCGAGGATGCGCCGGATGCGTACGAGCGCGTGATCGAACGGCTTCTGGCGTCGCCCCGATATGGCGAGCGGTGGGCCCGTCACTGGATGGACGTCTGGCGTTACAGCGATTGGTATGGTCGCCGTGCGGTGCCCGACGTCATGAACAGTTATCCGATGATCTGGCGTTGGCGTGACTGGATCGTCCGTTCGATCAGTTCCGACAAGGGCTACGATCGCATGATTGTTGAGATGCTGGCCGCGGATGAAGTCGTGCCCGACGATGAGCTGACTCTTCCCGCGACGGGATATCTTGTCCGCAGCTGGTTCAAGTGGAATTACGAAACGTGGAAGAAGGATCTTGTCGAACACACTGGCAAGGCGTTTTTGGGCTTGACGTTGAATTGTGCGCAATGCCACGATCACAAGTACGATCCGATCGGTCAGGAAGAGTACTTTCGCTTCCGTGCTTTTTTTGAGCCGCTCGAGCTGCGTCACGATCGGGTCGCCGGCGAGCCTGATCCGGGTCCGTTCGAAAAGTATGTTTACGGCAAGCCCTACGGTCCGATCAAGAGCGGCATGGTACGGGTGTTCGACGAGAAGCTCGACGCGCAGACATTCATGTTCGCGAAAGGGGATTCGCGCCTGCGGATGGAGGGCAAGCCTCCGGTCACGCCTGCGGCACCGGTCGTCCTCGGCGGAGACCAAATCACGCCGACATCGCTTGCTCTTCCAGCCCAAGCCGCGTATCCGGGCCTGAAACCGTTTGTGCAATCGGAGGAACGCGCGGCGCGGCGGTCGAAGATCGCTGCCGCCGAGGCGGAACTTGCCCAGGCGCGAGCAGCCCAATCGAACCTCCCGCCTGGCGCGAAGGAGGAGCATCAGGCCGCGGAAGCCGCGCTCGCCGCCGCCCGTCAGAACGCATTGGCCGACAGTACAAATACCCTCTCCCCGGTGCTGTCGGGAATGCAGTCGCTGGTGTTGGACGCCAAGATGGGCCGGGCGGCGCTGGCTCACACGCTGCCAGGGATCGAGAACCTGGCCCCCAACGGGATCGTCTCTTATCTCCTGCAGATCGTTGTCGACGGGCACACCAACTTGCAGTTGGCGCTCGACATCGAAAAGGGATTGACTGGTGGCTGGATCGGTTTCGAACAAGGCAAGATCAAGAGCTATTCGCCTGGCGGTTTCCAGGAAATCGTCGTGGGAACTTACGACGCCGCGAAAGGGCAGAACCGATTTAAGATCGAGCTGCAGCTCGATCTGCCCAACAACCAGTTCGCATTGACGGTGACAACTCTCGCCGAGAATCAGGTGTTGGTCAACGCCATCCCCGTGGCGCTGAATGGCTGGCAACCCGCGGCGAACGGCAAACGCGGCTTGTATGTCGACTGCCGGCCCGGCACGGAGGCGGTTTACGACGATCTGTCGTTCGCTCAAACGGATGGCAGCCCGCTGTTGAGATTTGATTTTGAAGCACCGACGCATCTCGATGGCCACGACGTCGTGAAGTCCGGGGGTTGGATTAGCACCAGCTTTAGTCAGGCTCCTGCGACCGCCAGAGTCTGTTCGGCGGTTGCCTTGAATCCCCAAGTGCAGGCGGCTGTCGCGCGATTGGCAACTGCGCAGCGGGTGCTCGACTTGCCGGCGTCAGGAGTCGTCACTGCCGAAGCGCGGCTCGACGCCGCTCAAAGCGAATTGGCCAGCCTGGAGTCCCGCATCCAGGCCGACGCCGCGCGCCACGCATCAGGCTCTTCAGCCGCGGATCAGTTCGGGAGTCCCGACGTCGAGGCGCGGATCCACGCGGCCTGCCAGAGCGAACGTGAAGCGGCGCTGGCTTCCGCGCAGGCCCAACTCGCTGCAGCCGACCTCGCGATGGCGGCTGCCGCGGCGAAGACCGTCGCCGCCAACGATCAGGCAGCCAAGGATGCGGCTGCCAAGGAATCACTCGCCGCACAGCAGCAGCGAAGCAACGCCTTGAACGCGCTCGCCGGCGCGAAGACCAACCTCGGCAAGCCCCTTGGGGAATACACGCCACTTTCCCCAAAATATCCCGCGACATCGACCGGACGTCGTACCGCACTCGCGCAGTGGATCACTGATCGAGAAAACCCGCTCACCGCGCGCGTCGCCGTCAATCATATCTGGCTGCGACATTTTAACCGGGCTATCGTCGAAACCACTCACGACTTCGGTCGCAACGGAAGTCGACCCACGCACCCGGAATTGCTCGACTGGCTGGCGCGTGAACTGATCGATTCCGGCTGGTCGATGAAGCAGATGCACCGGCGGATTGTGACAACGGAAACCTATCGGAGGGCGAGTATTCTGCCTGCATCCGCGGCCGGCAGATCGGGCCCTGACGCGACGGCACCGCGAATTGATCCGGACAACCGGACCTATTGGCGATTTCCATCGGCTCGCATGCAAGCCGAGGTTGTTCGGGACAGCCTGCTGGCAGTCAGTGGTGAATTGGATGGCACGATGGGCGGGCACGAACTCGACCATCCACTGGGCTTGACCTCCCGCCGCCGCAGTCTCTACTTCGCCTACCACGGCGAAGAGAAGATGGAGTTCCTTGAGCTTTTCGACGCCGCCAATCCGCTCGACTGCTACCGTAGAACTTCCTCGATCCAGCCGCAGCAAGCCCTCGCGCTCACGAACAGCGAACTGACCAGGAACCTCAGCCGCGCGCTGACGGCGCGGCTCTGGTCGGAGGTTAATGAACCGACCTACCCCACCCGATCCGATCCCACCGGCGAGTTTGTTAAGCAGGCTTTTCTGCAAGTCCTGAACCGGGAACCGCGCGTACCCGAATTGTCCGCGTCGATCGACTTCCTGCAACAGCAAGCGGCGCGACTCGCGCAGCCCGATGTTGCAACGAGTGGCATCGATCCGACCGTTCGCTCGCGCGAGAACCTTGTTCACACCCTGATGAATCACAACGACTTTGTGACCATTCGATAGGCCGACCTTTTTCGACGATATTTCCATGAGCAATCGCTACGGTCCACCCTGCCGACGATCGCGACGCACATTCCTGACGCAACTTGGAATGGGCTTTGGCGGAGTTGTGCTGAATTCCCTGCTCCAGCAGGACCGCTTTGTCCGCGCCGAATCGGCGGGAACGCTGGTTCTTCCCGATGGAAGACCGCACTTCGCACCACGAGCAAAAAATGTAATCTGGATATTCTTGTCGGGCGGCGTCAGCCAGTTGGAGACATTTGACCCGAAGCCGCTGCTCAACGAAATGGCCGGAAAGACGTACGACGAAACGCGCCTGCCGAATCCACAAAAGTTGCCGATGTATCTCGAGCGGTCTCGGTCCGTCGTCGGCATCGATCGCGAACTGCATGCGAAGATCTTTCCGTTGCAGGTCGGTTACAAGAAGTATGGCGAGGTCGGCCTGGAAGTCAGCGACTGGTTGCCGCATCTCGCCAGCTGCGCGGATGACCTGGCCGTCGTCCGTTCGATGTGGACGACGGACAATGACCATGCGGCCGAGTTTCAGATGCACACGGGTCGACATAAACTCGATACCCCCGAGCCCGTAATTGGATCGTGGATCCACTATGGGCTGGGCACGCTGAATGACAACCTGCCAAAATTCGTCTTCCTGGGTGAATTCCGCGACCCGCGAGTCAAAGAGAACTTTGACCCTCACTACCTCGGTCCGACGCATGGGGGCGTGCAATTGAAGCTCGATCCCGCCAGGCCTCTGGCATTCGGCGTACGCAGCGCGGATCTTTCGGAAGCCGAACAGCGGGGCGAGTTTGATTTTCTGCAATGGCTGAACCGACTCGCGGCGGAAGAGTTTCCGGACGACGCCCAACTTCAAGCGCGGATCGACGCCTACGAGCTGGCGTTTCGCATGCAGCGTTCGGTTCCCGAGGCACTCAAACTGGCCGAAGAAACCGCCGAGACGCAGGAGTTGTACGGCATTCATCAGCCTGCGACGGCGGTTTACGGCCAGCGATGTCTCGCTGCCCGACGGCTTGCCGAACGGGGAGTCCGATTCACGCTGGTGTACCTCAGCGACTACGGGGAATGGGACTCACATTCCGACCTGCAGAAAAACCACTCCCGTTCCTGCGAGCGGATCGACAAGCCGGTGGCCGGGCTGCTGAAGGACCTGAAGAGGCGTGGGATGCTGAACGACACGGTGGTGGTCTTCACCACGGAATTTGGTCGCACGCCGGCCGTCGAATTCGGCATGTTCAACAAATCGGCCACCGGCCGCGACCATCATCCGCACGGCTTCACGATCTGGCTCGCCGGCGCGGGCATCCGACCCGGAATCCATGGCGCCACGGACGAGCTCGGTTTTCACGCGGTGGAACACCCGCATTATGTAACCGACCTGCACGCCACGATCTATCACTTGCTGGGCCTCGACACGCGCCGCCTGGAAATCCCCGGACGCAAACGGCTGGACATCGACTACGGCCAGGTGATTCAGGAAATTCTGGCGTGAGCGGCGAGGGCTGCAAACCCGCAGCGCGGACACGACAAAAGTTAATCGGAGTGTGACGATGCTGCGACTTCTCTTGCTGTTTTCCACGGCCTGCGGACTAGGTTCCGCGGTCTATGGCCAGGGCCTGACTCCAGAGCAGTCGAAGTCGAAGATGAACGTCCCCGAGGGATTCATGCTGGAACTGGTCGCGGCGGAACCGCTCGTACGGCAACCGGTCACTATCGATTTCGACGATCGCGGACGGTTGTGGGTGATTCAATACCTGCAATACCCAAACCCGAACGGTTTGAAACGCGTGTCGGTCGACCGCTACTCCCGCACCAGGTATGACCGCGTTCCGGAACCGCCGCCGCATGGCCCGAGAGGCGACGATCGAATTACGATCCTCGAGGACACCGACGGCGACGGCCGCATCGATCGGGCACATGATTTCATCGATGGACTGAATCTGGCAACCGGGATGGCGTTCGGCCACGGCGGTCTGTTTGTGCTCAACGTGCCGTATCTACTGTTCTATCCGGATCGCAATCGAGACGACGTTCCCGACTCCGACCCGGAAGTCTTGCTGACGGGATTCGGAATGGAGGACGCTCACAGCGTCGCCAATTCGTTGGCGTTCGGGCCCGATGGCTGGCTGTATGGCTGTCAGGGAAGTACGGTTACCGCCAACATTCGCGGCATCGAGTTTCAGCAGGGAGTCTGGCGTTACCATCCGGTGACGCGTGAATTCGAGTTGTTCTGTGAGGGAGGCGGCAACTCATGGGGACTCGACTTTGATCGCACGGGCCGGTTGCTATACAGCACGAATTTTGGGGGCTACACGTTACTGCATGCCGTGCAGGGCGGCTACTTTGTCAAGTCGTTCGGCAAGCACGGCGCGTTGCACAACCCGCATGCCTACGGCTATTTTGACCACGCGCCACACCAGAATTTTCGGGGCGGGCATGTCACCGTTGGCGGCATCATCTACCAGGGAGATAATTTCCCGGCATCGTACCGCGGCAAGTATATCGCGGGCGATCTGCTTGGCCACGGTGTCTACTGGCACTCGATCCATCGCCGTGGTTCGACCGTCGCGACGAGCCATGGCGGTGAATTGTTGACTTCCCAGGACGCATGGTTTGCACCTACGGACGTCACCATGGGTCCCGACGGCGCGATCTACGTCACCGATTGGCACGATGAACGCACCGCCCATCCGGATCCGGATGCTACCTGGGACCGTTCGAATGGTCGCATTTATCGCATCGCCGCGGTGGGAACGCAGCGCACCAAGACCGTCGATTTCACCCAATCGAGCGCCCAGGAACTCTTCGAACTTCATCAGCATCCAAGCCAGTGGTATGTGCGCAAGGCCAGGCAGGAAATTGTGCGACGGTATGGCGAGCCGAATCGGGATGAGCGTCACCGTTCCGAAGCGACTAGTTTGCGCGGCAAGTTCCATCGGGCGGCAACGACGGAAGCGGATGAAACCGCAGCCCTCGAAGCGCTCTGGTCGCTCAATCTGCTCGGTGGATTCGACGAACAGCTCGCCATGCAGTTGCTGCGCAGTCCCCATCCTGCCGTGCGGTCGTGGACCGTTCGCCTGCTGGGTGACGGCCGAATGATTACCGCGGAAATGGCGCATCTGCTTGACGAGTTTGCCGAGCAGGAACCAGAGATTTCCGTGCGGCAGCAGTTGGCCTGCAGTGCCGCCAGATTCCCACCGGATCAAGCGATGCCGATGATCAACGCGAATATCAATCGCGACATCGATTCCGACGATCCGTATCTGCCGCTGCTCTGGTGGTGGGCCGTCGAAAAACAGAGTCTTACGGGTCGGGAGGCTGTTCTGAAGCGCTTTGTGCGCCCGACACTATGGAAGTCGCGGCTCGGTCGCGATTTCCTCTTGACGCGACTGATTCGGCGGTACACCGCCGAGCGATCCGTCGAGGGTCTCGATTCGGTCGCTCGACTTCTGAAAGCAGCGCCGGATCCGAATGCCAGGAAGCAGCTCTGGCCCCATGTGTGGCTCGGCTGGCAGGAACAAGTTCGGGACGCGCAAACGGGCAGTTGGCTGGAATCGGCTCGCAGGCACGAATTCTCGCAGCTGCTGCTGCGGGAGTGGTCGGCGTTTCCCGAGGACCTGACGCTGCTGCAACTGGGTTGCGCATTGCGGCATGCCAACCTGGTTGACGCGGTGACAAAGACGGCGTTTGATTCCCAGGCAGAAGCCGGGCGTCGCGTCACAATGCTCGGCATTCTTGGCACCGTCGACGAGAAGAAACTGTTGGCGCCGTCGCTGGAGCTGCTGGCCACAGATTCTACCGAGCCGGTACGTGCCGCGGCGCTGCAACTGATCGCTCGTTTCGACGACCCGTCGGTGCCGAAAGAGCTGATCCGCATCCATAACACGCTGAAGGCGGCCGGATTGCAGTCACAAATTCGCGACGTGATTCTGTCGCGGGCATCTTCGGCCGGCGTCTGGCTCGAGGCCGTCGACCGCGGTGAAATCCCGGCGTCATCCACGTCGCTCGAACAGATCCGGCGCGTTGCGCTGCTCGACAATCGGCAACTCGACGCACTGGTCACCAAACACTGGGGAAGATTGCAGGGTGCATCCCGAGAAGAAAAGCTCGCCGAAGTGCGTCGGCTCAATAACGACCTGCGCGCCGCGGCGGGGAACGTATCGGCCGGCCATCAACTCTTTACAAAGCACTGCGCTGCCTGCCATCAGCTGTTTGGCGAAGGCACCAAGGTCGGCCCTGACCTGACGACGGCCAATCGACAGGATCGGGATTATTTGCTGATCAGCCTTGTTGATCCGAGCAGCGTGATCCGCAAGGAGTTTGTAAGCGTGATCATCGAGACCACCAACGGACGCGTGATGACGGGACTGCCGATCGAACGTAATGATGCGGCTTTGACGCTGGTGGACTCCAAAGGAGAAAAGCAATCGGTCTCGACCGCCGAGATCGCGGAATTGCAAGATTCCCCCGTATCCTTGATGCCCGAAAATCTCTACCTGCAGTTCAAGCCGGCGGAATTGCGCGACCTGTTCGCATACCTTCAGTCAAAACGATAAGGCGTGCCTGTGGACGATCGATGACGCCGATTGGGCGACTTCCGGTCACGACGGTTTCATGTTTACCATCGAGGCGACAATCATGCGGACCTCAACATTATCGCTGCTCTTGTTCGGGATTCTCACCACGTTCGCCGCGTCGGAGGAGCCATCACCACGCAACTACCGGAACCAGCTGCGGCGAATCGAGGAGCCGAAACCGTTGCTCGCCGATTACCCGGAGTACTTCGAACCGATTCGGGAGGAAGCGCACTTTGAAGCACCCGCCATCGTCGAAGATGACGGCGCGGATCTGCATGTGCGTGCCTGGCGGTTTTCCTACAACGCGCGAGGGATCATCGAGATGCCGAACCATCTGCGCGCCGCCGAGACCGCCGTGATCATGGTGCATCCCTGGGCGATTGATGACGAATGGGGTTGGAAGAGCCCGCAGCCGAACGGCGTCGCCGACTTTTGCACGCCAACCAAGAATGCGCTCGCGGCGGGACATACAAAGAAGGTCATTGATCCCTTTCTGAAAAAGCTGCGCGGCAAAGCCGCGTTTGTGATGTACAGCCTTCCCGGCCCGGCCGACCCGGTCCGTACCAAAGTCTATCGCTCCTTCAACAAAGTGCCGACGCCGATCGAGCGCGCAGCCGGCGAAAAAGAATTGCGAAAGACCCTCGCTGACTTTGACTACACGGGCGAGCCGCTTCCGGAAACCTTGACGCTTTCCAGGAACAAGCCGGTGATCGACTATTTCCGGCAATTCCCCGGACTCGATTCGAGTGCTCGATACAATCACGACGGTTTCTGGAACCTTCCGATCCCCGTCAGCACCTCGGTCTCCGTCGATCCACAGGACATCGTGATCTACGACGCGGAGGGATATCCGCCACTACGGGATTTCTTAAAGAACAACGGCGTGCGGCACGTGCTCTTGACCGGCTACGCCACCGACATGTGTTATTGCCGCACGACAGCCGGTTATGAAAATCTGTCCAAGGATTTCAACGTCTTTCTGGTCGCGGACGCCTCCCTGGCGACATTTCCTTCCAACACGTCGCCACGGTTCGCGGTCAACGCCTCCATCTCGTTCGCCGCGCTGAATCAACTGATCACGCAGGTCTCCTGGGTCAAACTAGAACCGTAGAACGGGAGTGGGACGGGTCTCCAGACCCGTCCGAAACTGCGAATAAGCGCAACACCAAAAAAACCACGCCCCACCACAAACCGACGAATCCGCGTTCGCCGCGAAATCGTGTAGCACTCCAAGAAGTTAGGAGCTACATTGGGGCTGTTGGTAGGTTGAGCCGATCCCCTCCGAACGTAGAAACTGCTCAAGCCATATGACTTCCCGATCACGGAGTACTTCGATGCGTTTGTCGCGACGGACCTTTCTGCGCGCTAACGGTGCCTGGATGGCTTTGCCGTCCCTTCCTTCCATCGCGGCGAACGCCGGTGACTCCAAAACGGACGTCCGACCAAGCAAGAAGCTGGTCATTTTGTACCTTCCCAACGGTATTGTGCGCCGCTGCTTTTTCCCCGGCGAGGAAAATGCGGCACTGCCGGATTTCATCGGCGATTTCGAAGCGGACAAGGTCAAGAACCAGCGTCGATTCCAGCACCAGCCCGGCATCTACCCGCTGGAACTGACGTCGACCATGCAGCCGCTCGCTCCCCACATGGGTGACGTGACGCTTGTGACGGGCCTCGATCGATCGTTCAAGGCCGGGCAGGATGTTCATGCCCAAGGCGCATCATGTTATCTCACCAGCCTGTCGCCGGCGCAGGCTACCGAGCGGAAAATTCAGCACCCCAACGGTCGCACACTGGACCACGTCATCGGCGACGCTGTGGGCGGCAATTCCATTTTCAGAACGCTCGAAATCAGCTGCAACGGATTCACGGCGCCCAAGGAGCCGATCGAGTTCGACAACATCTCCTGGTACGGACCCGGCAAGATTGCACCTTCGATTCGGGAACCACAAAAACTTTACGACCGGCTGTTCTTTCGTGAAAGCAATCGCAGGCATGTCGTCGACGTGACGGATCTTGTGCTGGCCGACGCCAACGCTCTGGCGAGGAAACTGGGCCGAGCGGACCAGGAAACCATGGCCGAATTCATGGCGATGATTCGCAACATCGAACTGCGGATCAAGAAAATGGACCGGCTGCTGGCCGATGCGGATATCAAAGTACCCAAGAACGAGCTCCTCCCGCGCGGAGAATTCATCCGCCTGCAAATGGACTTGATGTTGCTCGCATTTCAAATGGGCATCACCAATATCTGCACCTTCATGATCGGTCCTGAACGCTGGGACGCGACATTGATGTACGAAGGCGTCTTTGACCAGCCGGTTCAACATCACAACATGACGCACCATCAGAAGGGGGACGGCTACAAGGACCTGCAGAAGCTCGACATCTTCCACCTGCAACAATACGCCTACCTGATCCAGCGCATGAAGGAACTCAAGGATTCGGACGGCAGCCCGCTGCTCGACAACTCGCTTGTTACCTTTGGCGCAGGCCTGGGTGATGGAGCCACGCATCAGTATTATGACCTGCCGATGATCGTCGCCGGCCGCGCGCAAGGCCAGATCAAGCAGGGCCGCTTTATCAAGATGAAAAGCGGAACGTTAAATTCCAACCTGTGGTTGACGGTCGCCCATCTGATGGGGCTTGAAATCGACTCCTACGCCGACAGCACCGGTCTCGTTTCCGACCTGTGGACATGATTCCCCGACGCGCGGCTCGGGCGTGGAGAACCGTCATGAATCAGCCAAAATGCGACAACCGTCGAACCGGCCTGCTGCTGTTCTTGTCGCTGATTGCATTGCCCGTCGCGGCACAGGGCAACGAGTTCGACCAGCTACTGAAGCCGCTGTTTGTCGAAAAATGTGTGAAGTGTCATGGCGGCGACGAGACAAACGCCGACGTCAATCTTCTTCGATTCAACGCGGTGAACCAGCTTCAAGAGCGAGCCGACCTGCTCGAGAAGATGATCAAAGTTCTTGACACGTCGCAAATGCCGCCGGAAGGCGAGCCGGCGCTCGACGACAATACTCGCACCAAAGCGGTCGCCGCATTGAAAGCCCTGCTGCGCGACTCCTCAAAGGCCACGTCGCAGCGAACGACGCCTCTCCAGCGGCTTAACCGATTTCAATACAACAACACCGTGCGCGACCTGTTCAAGCTGAACCGGGACCTGTTCGCCCTGCCGGAACGGCTGATGACGCGGGATAAAAAGTACCTGCGGATCCCCACCGATCCAACCCAGCCGGGACAGATGCCGGAAATCGTTCAAGTCGGCTCGCCTGCGCTCAATCCGCAACCGGCACTGCAGGGCGTGGTCCCGTTTCCCAAGGATCTGCGTGCCGAACACGGCTTCGACAATCAAGCGAGTCAGCTGTCGCTTTCTCCCGTGTTGTTGGATGCCTTTCTGGAATTAAGCGTTTCCATCATCGGCAGCCCGGACTTCAACGAACAGTCGGTCGGCATTTGGAGCGAGTTTTTCGCGGCGCCGGCGGCGGGCACGGATCTGCGGAAGGAGGTCAGGAACCGGTTGGAACGGTTTCTTCGGCAAGCATTCCGTGGCCCGGTGGATGACGACGCGCTGGAGAGGTATCTGACATACTCTCTGGCGAAAATGGAGCAAGGATTGTCCTTTACCGACAGCATGAAGAGAGTCGCTTCGGCCGTCCTGTCATCACCGCTCTTTCTCTATCGAGTTCCTGCCGCCAACGACCGCGATCGCCAGTTTGAGCTTGCTTGCCGCCTGTCGTATTTCTTATGGGCGAGCTGTCCGGACCAGGAACTGCTGGACCTGGCGGAGCGAAGCGAGTTGTCGCGGTCGGACGTACTGGATCGTACCGTCACACGAATGCTGGCCGATGCAAAGATCGAGCGTTTTCTGGATTCATTTCCATCGCAGTGGATGCAACTGGAGAACGTGCTGGCGGCAACTCCAGATCCTCAAATCAACAAATATTTCAGCCTCGACCGGGAAGTACCCGCCGGCCTGCAGATGGTGGTGGAGCCGCTGTTGCTGTTCGACGCCGTCTTTGTGGAAGACCGACCGATCGTGGATTTGATCGCTCCTGATTTCAGCTATCACAGTGACTTCTTGCGGACCTGGTACAGCAAAGTTCTGGGACCGCCGCCTGTCGATTCCGAGAAGATTCAGGTGGACAACCAGCGTCACGACCGCCGGCGACAAGAGCTTCAAGAGGCGATCAAGTCGACGCGGGAGCAGCTCGACGCTCTGCTGAACCCGATCCGCAAGCGATTGCTCGCCGCGCGGCGGGCCGATGCGGAATCTGTCGTCGATCTTCGTCCGTTTGCGGTATGGGAATTCAACGGGGATCTGAAAGATTCGATTCGTGATCTAAATCTGACGGCTCACGGTAACATCGAATTTCGCGACGGCATGGTCGTCTTGGACAAGTCGCATTTGCAGAGTGGCGCCCTGCCTGTCGATTTGGGTGCGAAGAGTCTGGAAGTCTTCTGCCGCCTGAACAACCTGGATCAGGCGGGTGGAGGCTTAATGGGTATTCAGGGGCCGGGCGACTTTTTTGATACGATCGTGATTGGTGAACGCAAGAACCGGCACTGGATCTCGGGAAGCAATACCTTCAGCCGCACCGAGGATTTTCCAGGCTCCACGGAAGAAACGGTCACGAACGAGGTTGTGCATCTGGTGATGGTGTATGCCGAAGACGGCACGACGAGACTCTATCGGAACGGTAAACCCTACGGCGAACCTTACCGCAAAGGGCAGGCGGTGTTTCCGCGCGAGCAGTCCTCGGTTCTCTTCGGCCTGCGTCACCTGCCGCCTGGCGGAAACAGGTTTCTTGCCGTCAGCCTGGATCGCGCATGCCTGTACGATCGCGCATTGACCGAGGAGGAAGTCGCTGCCTCGTCCCGCGGTAATGGAACGTATATCTCCGAATCGGAGCTGGCCGCGGCTCTGTCGGTTGAACAGCGTCTGGCGAGGGAAAAGCTGACAGTGACTCTAAGTAAGACGGTATCGGACTTGAACAATGTTCCGCCGAACATCGACCCCAAAGTGGCAACGCAGCAAGCCGAACTCGCTTTCGAGGATGAGTTGCGGCGGCAACTGAGATCGCGCACTTTCCGACGCATGCCCGCGAAGGACCCTCGCTATGGTGGAATCATTACGAACGCGGCGATGCTCAGTATGACGTCGGGTCCGAAGCGAACGCACCCCGTGGCGCGCGGCGTCTGGGTCATCGAAGTGCTGTTTAACGATCCACCGGCACCGCCACCCAACAACGTGCCACCGCTCGACGAGAATGCCGCCAAAAACGACCTGACGATTCGGGAACAATTCGCCGCTCACCGCGAGAACCCGTCCTGCGCCGGCTGTCATACCAGACTGGACCCGCTCGGTTTTGCCCTGGAGAACTTCGACATTACCGGCCGCTGGCGCGATCGTTACGAAAACGGACGGGACGTGGATTCGAGTGGAACGTTGTTACGAAAATACCCGTTCGATGGCGTGGTAGCGTTCAAGACGGGCCTGGTGCAGGAGGACCGCCGCTTTGCCCGAGCGTTCACGGAACACCTGCTGCGATTCGCCATGGGAACTCAACTTGACCCGGCCGATTCGCTGGCGGTCGACGAAATTCTCACCCGCACGCAACAGGAAAAATTCCGGCTTCGACAGTTGATCCGGGCCGCGATATTCAGCGAAAGCTTCCTGCGCTAACAACCCCGGTTCCCGCTCCCCGCCCGTCTCGCCATGCGCCTGTATCTTTTGGCCTTCGGCCAACTGCCATGCCACTCCAAGTCACAGCTGGTGTTCAGAGGTCGAAATACAATTTCGCCGCGAGTGTTGTTCGCCGCGGTTTTGGTACGATACGATTGTGCTCGAGCCAATCCTTGTGCGCGCTGAGACACGTTGGGATGACGTAAGCCATCTCCGGGAGACTTTCGACGATGACGCGACTTTGTTGCCTTGTCGGTCTCGTATTGGTCCGTTGTGCGATCGCGACGGATCTTGAACCGACCCCATTCGCTGGGCTGGAAGCCGAGTTTGAAGCAGTCGTACGGCCGCAGCTTGTCAACTTCTGCCTGAGCTGCCATTCCACCGTTGAGTCCCAGGGAGACCTCGATCTCGAACAATTCCGCACATTAAAAGAGGTCCGCGGGGGAACGAGGGTCTGGCTCAAAGTCGCCGAGCAGCTTGACGCTTCCGAGATGCCGCCCCAGGACGCGAAGCAGCCGACAGCCGACGAACGGCGACGTTTACGCAGCTGGGTGGATCGCTACCTGCGTGCGGAAGCGGCAGCGAACGCCGGTGATCCCGGACCCGTCGTGGTGCGGCGACTGAACAATGCGGAATACAACTATACGGTGCGCGATCTGACGGAGGTCGATCTGAATCCGGCGCGGGAGTTCCCCGTCGACGGCGCGGCGGGCGAGGGATTCACGAATGTCGGCAATGCGCTCTCGATGTCGCCTGCGACGTTCTCCCGATATCTCGATGCAGGCAAGCAGATCGCACGACACGCCGTCCTGTTGCCGGACGGAATTCGTTTCTCGCAACATAGCACTCCACGCGATTGGACGAACGAAACCGTACAACGAATCCGCGAGTTCTATCGGCGGCGAATCGAACTGGTTGAACTGGGGCGCGGCGAGTCGGTGGGCGTCTTCAATCTGCACGGCGATTGCCGACTCGGGCAGCTAGGCATACTGCCGATCGACAAGTACTTTCGGGCCACGTTGGAAGAACGTCGGTCCATCGCCGCCGGCGAGCAAACGCTGGAAACCGTGGCCGCCAATCGCCAACTGAACGCCAGATATCTGCGGCTGCTTTGGGAGCAACTTCATTCGCCCGAGCCGTCTGCCGTGCTGGACGATCTTCGTCGTCGCTGGCAGGCCGCGAATTCTGAAGACGCGGCGGCGCTCGCTGCCGAAGTCGCGGCGTGGCAGCGTGGCCTCTGGACATTCAATGTCGTCGGCCTTCTCGGCCGTAAAGGAAGTGGCTCATGCTGGCAGGAGGCGACCGTTCCGATCGTCACCGAACAGGAGTTCCGAGTTGCAATCCCCGCTGCGAAGGAGGGCGAGGAGCCGAAAGATGTTGTGATCTCGCTGCTGGTCGGCGACTGTGGCGATGGAAACGACAATGACTGGGTTGTTTGGCGACGACCGCGGTTGGTCGCCGACCAACAACCTGATCTGCTCTTGTGCGACGTTCCGCAGCTGCAAGGGCTTGGGGGGAACCAATTCGGCGAGTACCCGGAAGGTCGAGTGCGCGACGCAACGGCACGTGACCCAGAAACACTCGACAAGGCTTCGCTCTGCATACGAGCCCCCGCGGTTCTCACACTCACCTTGCCGGGCCGCCTCGCCGCGAGCCGGACGTTGGTGACGACCGCCACGCTCGACTCCCCTGCGGACGGCGAGGCCAGCGCGCAACCGCACGTTGCCCTGGGAGCGGCTGCGATTATGGCGGGGTTGATGCCGGCGACGACGAATGCGACCTTCTCTACCGTCACCGCGCTCTACCCTGAGCATCGGACGATCTCCTACAAGTGGCCCATAATCGCCGCCCCGGCAAGCCCCTCGAGAAAGCGTTTCGAGTTGGCAATGGAGGCCCATCGCCGGCTGTTCCCGGTCTCGCTCTGTTATCCGCAAATTGTGCCGGCCGATGAGGTATTGACGCTGACGCAATTTCATCGCGAGGACGAACCGCTGATGCGATTGCTGCTAGACGAAAACGAACAGCGGGCGCTGGATCGCTTGTGGAGTGAGTTGCGCTTCGTGAGCGAGGATCCGCTCAAACTGGCGGAAGTGCTCGATTCGCTTGTCGAGACGACCAAGCTGCAGCAGGAGGATGCGTTCAGCGCCGCGGTGCAACCGTTTCATGAGCGGGCGGAGCGGTTTCGCACGCAAGTGAAAGAGGCGGAGCCGCGTCAGCTGGAAGCCCTGCTGAGCTTCGCGGCGCGCGTCTATCGCAGGCCGCTAGAGGAAGCGGAAATCACCGACCTCAGGACTTTGTACCAGCGGTTCCGTTCGGAGGACATGTCCCACGAAGAGGCGTTCCGCCTGTTGCTGGCCCGGCTTTTCGCGGCGGCGCCGTTCCTCTACCGATTGGAGTCGGTACCTGAAGGCAATCGGTCGGCGGCCGTCTCGAGCTGGGAACTGGCTGGTCGACTCAGCTACTTCCTCTGGTCCTCGCTGCCGGACGACGAGCTGTTCGCCGCGGCGACCAGCGGCGCCCTGTGTCGCAATGATGAACTCGAGCGACAAACCGTGCGGATGCTGCGGTTGCCTCCGATTCGCCGCCTTGCCACGGAATTCGGCTGCCAGTGGCTGCACGTCTACGATTTCCCCGCAACCGAGGCGAAGAACGAGCAGCTATATCCCGAGTTCGCCACCCTGCGCCGAGACATGTACGAGGAACCGATTCTGTTCTTGACCGATCTGATTCAGCGCGACGGCTCACTGCTCGATCTGCTCGATGCCGACCACACTTTCGCGAATGAGCGACTGGCAAAGTTCTACGGCTTGCCAAACGTGACCGGTGATGAATGGCGGCGCGTTGACGGAACGCGGGAACATGGTCGCGGAGGTCTGCTGGGTTTCGCCGCAATCCTCGCTAAACAGTCCGGAGCCTCACGGACGAGTCCGATCCTGCGCGGCAACTGGGTCAGCGAGACGCTGCTGGGAGAAAAACTCCCGCGACCGCCGCAGGATGTACCGCAACTCGCGGAATCGGTACCCGTCGGGTTGACGGAACGGCAGTTGATCGAGCGTCACAGCAGTGACGCGACATGTGCCAAGTGTCACCAGCGCATCGATCCACTCGGTTTCGCCTTGGAGGGATTCGATGCGATCGGGCGGCGCCGTGCGACGACTTCGGCCGCCGTCGCCATCGACACTCGAACGAGGCTCGTCGACGGCCGCGAAATTGACGGCCTTCCCGGACTCCGCGATTATCTGCTACAGCACCGTCGTGACACTGTGGTGCGCCATTTTTGCCGCAAGCTCCTGGGCTATGCGTTGGGGCGCGAGATCCAGTTGTCCGACCAGCCGTTGCTGGACGAGATGCTGCGCAGGCTGGCGGACAATGAATATCGGGTGTCTATTGTATTCTTGAGCATCATCCAGAGTCGCCAGTTCCGGGAAATCCGGGCGAGCGATTCGCAACTTGCGGAGACCAACTGATGGCTCAGCCGCCAACATACTCCTGGAATCGGCGTCAGCTCTTGCGCGGGATAGGCGTCAGTATCGCGCTGCCCTGGATGGAGTCGCTGCGGGTCTGGGGCGACGAGTCGTCCACGGCACGTCGGCGGGACAGCCAGCCACCGGTTCGCCTGGCGGTCTTGTTCTCCGGAAACGGCTTTCACGCGGGCCAGTGGTGGGCGCGTGGAGCGGGCAAAGAGATGCAGCTTGGTCCGGTGCTGGAATCGCTCACCGACTTTCGTGAACGCCTGCTGTTCATTAACGGCCTCTACAACGCCGAAGCGCTGAAGGGGAATATTCACAGTTCGCAGACCGGAAACCTCCTGTCGGGAGCGCCGCTGGCCTCGGGAGGCGAGATCCGATCCGGCACCAGCTTCGACCAGATCATCGCACAGCGCTACGGGCATTCCACGAAGGTACCCAGCCTGGCTCTGGCATGCGAACGGTCAAACCCGGGAATCCACAAAAACTATTCCATGCTCTACAGCTCACATATTTCATGGAGCTCCCCCACTGCCCCCACGCCGCTTGAACTCTATCCGGCATTGGCGTTCGATCGGCTCTTTCGAGACAGCACCGAGCACGGAGACCAGAGCGTCCTGGACGCGGTACTCCAGGAAGCGAGTCGAGTGCGCCGCAACGTCAGCAGGACGGACCAGCGGAAACTGGACGAGTATTTGAATTCGGTGCGCGAGGTGGAGACGCGGATCGCTCGGGCCGGAAAGGACGGACATCTTGAAGGGTGGCGTCCCACGTTCGACAAGACGACGCTGCAGCGCCCCGCCGACGGCATTCCCCAGGACTTGCCGGAGCATATGAAGCTGATGTGCGACATTCTGATTCTCGCGTTTCAGACGGACAGCACACGCGTTTGCACACTCAAGCTCAACAATGATCACAGTTACCTTCAATTCCCACACCTGAACGTCGCGGTGGGCCACCATGAATTGTCGCATTCCGACCGCGGCAAATTGTCGCCCGACTGGCTGAAGGTAAACCAGTTCTTTGTCGAACAGTTCGCTTACATCGCCCGGAAACTGAATTCGATCCAGGAAGGCGACCGGACTCTGCTGGATAACTCGGTCCTGACTTACCTCTCCAGCATGCAGACCGGCAGCCATGACGCCAGCAACCTCCCCTGCGTGATCGTCGGAGGCGGAGGCGGGCAACTGCAAGGCGGCCGCGTGCTCGACTTCGTCAACCAACCCAATCGAAAAATGTGCAGTCTCTACCTGTCGCTGCTCGACAAGTTCGGCGTAACGCTTCCTGAGTTTGGCGATTCTCGAGAACGGCTTGCTGAGGTTTAGGGCCACGTGGCTCCGCTGCTGGCGCCTTTTGACATAGGCGAGAATGTTTGTCGCTGAGAAGGCACACCGGCGGACAGCCAGTGGAGCGAAGAGATGCGGCACGTGGAGAGCCGCTGGAAGACTCGAAACAAGTTTCGAGTTACGTGCAAGTTTCGAGCTACGGGACACGGGGCGATTCAGCTGCGCGACATAGCTACTTCGACCGCTCAGCTGGTACTATAATGGTCTCGACCGAAAGTTGACCGACGTCCTGGGTTGAATGACGTACAGGTGGGGGTCCTCAAGGAGAAGCTGGCATGAGTGTTTCCGTAGCGCGGCCGAACCGCGATGTGGCGCCACGGTCGCTGGTTTTCAGCGTCGTTCTCGGACTTGTCTCCTCCGTCGCCGCCCAGGACCAGGCCGCTCCGACGCAAGAACAGCTCAACTTCTTCGAAACGAAGATCCGCCCGGTGCTGGTAACTCATTGCCACGAGTGCCATTCGTCGGAATCTAAAATCGTGCAAGGCGGGTTGCGCGTCGATTCGCGCGATGGATTACTCCAGGGCGGCGACAACGGTCCGGCAATTGTCTCCGGGCAGCCCGAGCAGAGTTTACTGATCAAGGCGCTGCGACATGACGGAATTGAGATGCCACCGAAGGGCAAACTGCCGGCCTCGGTGATTCGGGACTTTGAAACCTGGATCCTGATGGGAGCCGCTGATCCGCGAGTCGCCAAAGGGCCGGTCGGAGTGAGCGCGGTCGATCTGGAGGAAGGCCGAAAGCACTGGTCGTTTCAGCCGGTCCGCGATCCGCCGATACCGGCGGTGCATGACGCGTCCTGGCCCGTCGATCCGCTGGACCATTTCGTGCTGGCGCGGCTGGAACAGGCCGGGCTGCGACCGGTCGCCGACGCCGATCGGTACACTTGGCTGCGGCGAGTCAGTCTCGATCTGACGGGCCTGCCGCCGACACCCGGCGAGATCGAAACGTTCGTTCGCGACAACTCACCGCATGCCTGCGAGATCGTTGTCGATCGGCTGTTGCGGTCGCGAGCGTTCGGCGAACGCTGGGCGCGGCATTGGCTCGACCTGACCGGCTATGCCGACATGATGGGCACGTCGAACAGTGTTTTCGCCGAGCACGCCTGGCGCTATCGCGACTATCTGATCGAGGCTTTTCAAAATGACAAACCGTTCGATCGCTTCGTGCGCGAACAGATCGCGGGCGATCTGCTTCCTGCTGCCTCTCCGCAGGAGCGCGCCGAGAACATCACGGCAACCGGCTTCTTGATGGTGGGGGATGTCGAGATCGTCGAACCCGACAAAGCAAAATTAGAAGCCGATCACGTCGACACGCAGGTGATCAAAATCGGCACGGCGTTTCTCGGTATGACCCTCGGTTGCGCGCGGTGCCACGATCACAAGTTTGATCCGATCGCGCTGCCCGACTACTACGGCATCGCGGGGATGCTGCGCAGTTCGCCGGCAACCCACAAGATTCCGTTTGGCGTCTGGAGCAAGCTGAACTCGACCGAGTTGCCGGAGACGCCGGAACAAAAGGCCGCACGACAGAAGCTGGAAGCAGAGCATGCGGAGAAGCTCGCGGCGATGAAAGGCGAGCAAATAAAGCTGGAAACTGAAAAGAAGACCGTGGACGAGCAACTTGCGGCTGTCGGAGCCTCGCTCGATGGCCAAGTTGCTCCGAAACTCGGCGGGGAGTCGCGGAGCGACTCCCCTACAGAGAAGACGTCGCTCACCAAACGCCGCGATGAGTTGGCCGAGCAACTCAAGAAACTCGCACCGCGCATTCAGCACGCGGAGTTCTTCGCGTCGAAAGTTCCCCATGCGTTCGCGATGTGCGACGGGGCACAGCCGACGGATATGCCAATCTACATTCGCGGCAACCCGTATTCGCCCGGCGACGTCGTTCCGCGCGGGACGATCCGCGTGGCCTCATGGGACGCATTCCCGCCGATCCCCGCCGGCCAAAGCGGCCGGTTGCAACTCGCCGACTGGCTGGCCGACCGACACAATCCGCTCACACCGCGCGTCACCGTCAATCGGATCTGGCAGAAGCTGTTTGGCGAAGGGCTCGTCCGTACCGTCGACTACTTCGGCACCCGCGGCGAAACGCCGTCCCACCCGGAACTGCTCGATCATCTCGCGACACGCTTCCTACAGAATGGCTGGTCGCAAAAGCAGTTGATTCGCGCCATCGTCCTCAGCAGGGCGTATCGCCTGAGCAGCACGAATGACAACGCGGCGAATAAGGTCGATCCGGATAACCGCCTGCTGTGGCGGATGAATCGCCAGCGGCTCGATGCCGAAGCACTGCGTGACCAATTGCTCGCCGTCAGCGGCGAACTCAAGCCGACTAACGGCGGGCCTGGGCTGGTGCTCGAGGAACCCGAAAACTGCGGCGAACTGCGGCAATCGGGCGTGAACCCGCCCAACTATACGCATCGCAAACCGCGCACCGGCGAAGAGTTTGTGCGAACGATCTACCTGCCGGTAATGCGAACCAGCACCGCCACGCATGACAATCTGCGTTCATTCTTCGATTTCGTGAATCCCGCCCAGATCGCCGGCCAGCGCAACCAGACCGTGGTCCCGACCCAGTCGCTGTTCGTGATGAATAATGAACTGTTCCGCAAACGGGCCAAGACGCTTGCCGATCAACTGATCACCGATTCCCCGCAGGTCGACGCGAGACTGAACCAGCTCTGGCTGCGAGCCTTCAGCCGTCCGATCACCACCGCCGAACGGGACGCCGCCTTGACCTTCCTTGCAGAACTTGAAGCATCGCTCGATTCCCAGGATGCTTCCACACGTGAGTCGCTCCACTGGCAGGAACTCTGCCACTCCCTGCTGGCGTCGAACGAGTTTCTGTTCCGAATCTGACATGAACATAGGTCTTAAAGGGGCATCATGAACCAGTTTCGTACAATCAGCCGCCGTCGGATGTTGCAGACAACGGCTTGTGGCTTCGGCGGGTTGGCGCTCGCAGACCTGGTTTCCGCCGCCAACGGTCCCCGGGCTGATGGAAGACCAGACATGGTCCCCAGAGTCAAACGGGTTATTTTTCTGTTCATGGCTGGAGGACCTTCGCAGCACGACCTGTTTCAGGAAAAGAAGTTCATCACCGATCGACACGGACAGAAGATCGACTCGCCGTTGCGCAAGGAAGTGCTCCAGGTCGGAACGGAACAGTATCTTGCGCTGGGGACAGTCGCTCCAATTCGGCCGCGTGGTGAGTCTGGGATGATGATCTCCGACCTGCTGCCGCATCTTGCCAAAGTCGCGGATGACATCTGCCTGTTGCGAGGCATGAACACGGACAACCCGCAGCATGCCAGTGCCGTCAACCAGTTTCACACCGGCGTGTTCACCGAAGTGCGTCCCTCGATGGGAGCTTGGATCAGTTACGGGTTGGGGACGGAAAACCGAAACCTGCCAGGCTTCGTCAGCATTCACGCTCCCGGCGTGCGAACGTACGGGTCGGGATTTCTCCCCGCCGAGCATCAGGGTACGCCGCTGACCGTGCCACTGAACGACAAGACTTTGCCGATCGAAAATCTGCGGAACGTGTCGAGCAGCGATGCGATTCAGCAACGACGGATGGGACTGACAAAACGATTGAACCAGCGGCTGATCGAAGACCTGCGAGGCGACGCGAACATGGAGGGAATGATCCAGAACATGGAACTCGCCTTCCGCATGCAGACGACGACGCCCCAACTGGTTGATCTCTCAAACGAGACGCAAGCGGCGCTCGATCTGTATGGGATCGGCAGCGGCAAAGAGAGCGACAAGAACGGTCGAGCCTGTCTCTTGGCCCGCAAATTGAGCGAGTCTGGTGTGCGGTTCGTGCAGGTCACGATGGATGGTTGGGACCATCATGGCGACATTCGTACGCTGCTGCCGAAGCTCTGTCAGCAGACCGATCAACCGGTCGTGGGACTGCTGCAGGATTTGAAACAGCGCGGTCTGCTCGACGACACACTGGTGCTCTGGAGCGGCGAGTTCGGTCGCACGCCATGGAGCCAGGACGTGACCGGCACCGCGCCGTTCGACAAGCACGGCCGCGAACATCAGCCGGAGAGTTTTTGCGCCTGGATGGCCGGCGGAGGCGTGAAAGGCGGCCTGACTTGGGGCGAAACCGACGAGATGGGTTACCGCGTGGTCGAGGGAAAGGTTCACATCCACGACTTGCATGCAACCATGTTGCACCTGCTTGGCATCGACCACACCCGACTCACCTGGAACCAGGTCGGCCGCGACTTCCGCTTGACCGACGTCCACGGCACGGTAGTAAACGAGATCCTGGCGTGAGAATCCTGTAGCCAAGTTGCTCCGCAACTCGACCGAAACGCAAAAGCGCTTCATTCGCAACGACACACCCAACCATCGCTTCCGCAAACACCCAATGAAAACCGTCTTCTCAAACGATATAGCCGAGCTGCCCCGCAGCTCAACGTCGAGTTGCGGAGCAACTCGACTACGAATGATCTTTTTCGTTTGCCTGCTGGCTTTTGCCTCAGCGGCGCGCGCCGAAATCACTACGTCGACGGTCGTGGTGTCGATGCGCGACGGCGTCAAACTGGTGACGGACGTCTATCGTGATGACGCCTCGGCGCAGGCTCCCGTAGTCCTGATGCGCACGCCCTACGATCGCACGAGGCAAAAGAGTATCGGGGAGGGCTGGGCAAAAGCGGGCTACGTCTTTGTCGCGCAGGATTGTCGTGGCACACGGGCTTCCGAAGGCGTGCTTGCGCCGTACAACAACGAAGGTCAGGACGGCTACGACACGATCGAGTGGCTGATGCGGCAACCGTGGTGCAACGGGCGAGTTGGCATGGTCGGCGGTTCGTACGTCGGCGCGGTGCAGTGGCAGGCGGCGGTCGAGAACCCACCGGGCCTGGTTGTGATCGCTCCCCAGGCCACATGGAGCAGCTTCTATCGGAACTTGTACCTCGGGGGCGCGGTCCGACTATCGTTGATCTCGAGTTGGATCGCGGGCAACACGCCGAAGCCCGAAGGCGCGACCCAAGCCAACATGAGTAGCGCCTTGATGCGCCTGCCGCTCAGCGACGTCGACGAGGCGATCGGCTGGCCGATGCCCTGGCTGGACGCGTATCTCACGCACCCCGAGCCGAACGGCTTCTGGACGCGACTCGATCTCACGGCGAGGTTACCGGAATTGCAACTCCCGGTGCTGCACGTCGTCGGCTATTACGATTTCTTCTCGCGCGAGTCGGTCGACAACTTCATGGTCATGCAACGTCAAGCGCGAGACCCATCGACGCGGAAACAACAGCGACTCCTGCTGGGCCCCTGGGACCATGGCACGATCGGGAAGTCGCAAGTCGCCGAAGTCGATTTTGGACCGGCGGCCGCTCTCGACGTTGCGGCAATCCAGCTCGATTGGTTCGATCGCCATTTGAAGCGGGACGCCACGGCGATCGCCGGGTCGTTTTCTCCGGTGAGTTACTTTTCGATGGGCGACAACGTCTGGCTCGATGCCCAGACCTGGCCTCCCGAGGGATTCAAAGCGACGTCGTACTATCTCCACTCGGACGGCAACGCCACCACGCGAAATGGAACTGGCCGGTTATCTCGCGACGCGCCGACCAGTGCACAACCGAGCGACGCGTTTCGCGCTGATCCGTCACAACCCGTCCCTGCCTGCCCGGTCACGGACGCGCGGCCGATCAGTGCCGCCGTTTGGGGCCCCGTCGATCAATCAATCTTGGAGGACCGCGACGACGTGCTTGTATACAGTACGTCTCCGGTCGCGGAGCCAATGACCTTCGCCGGTAACCTCGAAGCCCGTCTGTTCGTCAGCACCGACACGCCCGACGCGGACTGGGTCGTCAAGGTCGTCGATGTTCGCCCCGACGGCGTCGCGATCAATCTCGCCACGGGTATCGTGCGCGGCCGGTATCGCAACTCGCTGCTCAAGCCTGAGTTGATGAAAGCGGGAGAAGTTTACGAAATCACCGTCGATCTTGGTCCCTGTGCCGCGACGATCGCAAAAGGCCATCGGCTTCGCGTCGATATCTGCGGTTCGCTCTTTCCGCTCTTTGACCGCAACCCGAACACCGCCATCGGCATTTTTGGCGACAAGACTGCGGTGGCGACCGAACATGTTCACCACCGGCCGGGAGCCTTGTCGCGGCTCATCTTGCCGGTGAAATGAGGCACTTCCGCGAACTGCGAATGGTGCAAGTGGACCGCGCCCGCCGATGTTTGTCACATAGTCGGAAGGCGCTGTTCGGCGGGCGAGTTTGTTTTACAGTATTTCCCCGACCACGGATCACAGTAAACTGAACTGTCCGCTGGCCGAGTCCTGCTTGAGTTCGCTGGAGATTTCACCAATGCCTCAATTGCCCCACGGGGTTGTGCACCCTTCGATGCCGCGACGTGTCGCGCTGCAGGCGGGCGCTGTCGGACTGTTGGGTTTGGGAATGAACCATCTGGCCGGGTTGCGGTCGCTCGCCGCGGAAGTCGATCACCCGATTACTCGTCCACCGAAGTCCGTAATTTACATTTTTCTGTCTGGTGGCTTGGCTCAACACGACAGTTTTGATCCGAAACCGCTGGCTCCCGAGGGGATCCGCGGCGAGTTCGCTCCGATCGCAACCCAAACGCCCGGCCTGCAGATTTGCGAGCACTTGCCGATGCTGGCCGCATGCAGTGACCGATGGGCGCTGGTGCGTTCGCTGACGCATCCCTACAACGAACACTCGATTGGCCATCACGTGATGCTCACCGGTCGCACACCCACGCCCGCGGGCTTTGATTCGAACCGGCCGACGACGCGCGACTTCCCGTCGATCGCGTCCGTTGTGACAAAGGTTGTACCGCCGCGAAACAACCTCCCTCCTGCCGCGGTGCTTCCGGAGAAGCTGATCCACGTTACGGGCCGCACGATTCCGGGACAGTTCGGCGGCGAGATGGGGAGCCGGTACGACCCCTGGTTGATTGAAGCCAGCCAATATCGCGACGCGAACTATACCCATGGCGCGTTTCCGGAATACGGATTCCAGCGTCAAAATGGAAAAGCGACTCCGGAGAATTATCGCTACGAGGCGCCTCGCCTGGAACTCGCGCCCGGCGACTTGCGTGACCAGTTTGAAGCCCGGCGGTCCCTGCTGGCGTCGCTCGAATCACAGCGAAGGATGCTCGACGAGGGAGCGCGCGTGATGGAACTTGACCGGCATCGGCAGACGGCGGTCTCCATGCTGCTTGATGGACAGGTTCGTACGGCGCTCGACGTGCATTCCGCCAGCGATCGGGTTCAGGACCGTTACGGACGGAATTCGTTCGGATGGTCGTTGTTGATGGCTCGGCAGCTCGTGGAGTCCGGCGTCAGTCTGGTCCAGGTGAATCTGGGCAACGACGAGTCCTGGGACACGCATGAAGCGGCATTTCGAAATTTGCGGGAATTCCTTTTGCCGCCGACGGACCGAGCGGTTTCGGCGTTGATCGAAGATCTCTCGGACCGGGGCCTCCTGGACGATGTGATGATCGTAATGGCGGGAGAGTTTGGTCGCACGCCCAAAGTCTTCACTTACCCGGGAGCCAAGACCAACCTTCCCGGACGCGATCATTGGGGTGCCGTGCAAACCGTGTTCTTTGCCGGCGGGGGCGTGCGCGGCGGAACGGTGATTGGTGAATCGGACGCGATGGGCGGTTACCCGCAGTCCGATCCGCAGACTCCGGAGAACATGGCCGCGACGATCTACAGCGCGCTGGGGTTGCCTCGCACGCTGGCCTGGAAGGATGGATTGGAACGCCCCCACCAGATATACCACGCCGACCCGATCCACGGCCTCACTTGAAACATGCCTTGCACCCGATTCCGGAGAGCCCTTGCATGCTCCATATTCTCGGACGAAATACCGCGTCGCACTGTGACGGTCACGCGCGTCGCCACTTCTTGAAGATCGGCGGATTGGCATTGGGCGGCCTGTCGCTGCCGCAGATTTTGCAGGCCGAGCAATCTTCGCCGACAACGCGCGGGAAATCGCTGGACCACAAAGCGGTTATTATGATCTACCTGTCAGGGGGGCCCTCCCATCAAGACATGTACGATTTGAAAATGGAAGCGCCGATCGAAATCCGTGGCTCATTCCTCCCGATCTCGACCAATGTTTCCGGAATCGAAATCTGCGAGCATATGCCGCGCCTGGCCACGATGATGGACAAGGTGGCGATCATTCGTTCGCTGTATGGCTGCCCCGACCAGCACGCCTCGGACTTGTGTTTGAGCGGTTATCCGATCGGGCCGAAAGGACGCCAGGACAATCATCCGTCGCTCGGGTCCGCCGTTTCCCGATTACAGGGACCCGTCGATCCCGCTGTACCGCCTTTCGTCGGCCTCACTACCAAGACCGGCCACTCGCCCTACTCCAATCCGGGATTTCCGGGGTTTCTGGGCGCTGCCTACGCTCCATTTCAGCCGAGCGGCGAGGGGATGGTCAACATGCGATTGAACGGAATCTCGCTCGACGAGTTGCGCAACCGTCAACAGTTGCTCGCATCGTTCGACGAGTTTCGTCGGCAGGTCGATCGCCAGGAGAGTTATCGGGGCGCGGACGCGCTGTCGCGGAAGGCGTTTGACGTTTTGAGTTCGAGCAAGCTGGTCGAAGCGTTGGATCTAGACAAGGAGGATCCCGCAGTGCGTGACCGCTACGGCCGCGGCAGCGCCGATCCGGCGTTCGGAGAAGATGCTGGCCCGCACTGGATGGACCAGTTCCTCATGGCGCGGCGGTTGGTCGAGGCGGGCGTGCGGTGCGTGACACTTTCGTTCGGAAGTTGGGATCGTCATGGTGCGAACTTCGAACGGCTTCCGATTCAACTCGCCAAGTTCGATCAGGCGATCACCGCGTTGATCGAGGATCTCCACCAGCGCGGACTGGACCAGGACGTCAGCGTCGTCGCATGGGGAGAGTTCGGCCGCACACCGCGCATCAATCCGGGCGGCGGTCGCGATCACTGGCCGCAGGCTTCCTGCTGCCTGCTGGCTGGTGGCGGAATGCGGATGGGACAGGTCATCGGCTCGACGAATCGATTGGGCGAAGTACCGCACGATCGCCCGATCCACTACCAGGAAGTGTTTGCGACACTCTACCAGCGACTGGGAATTGACGTCGGGAACGCGACGATTCCCGACCAGGCGGGGCGACCGCAGTATCTGGTAGATTATCGCGATCCGATCCGGGAACTGATTTAGACGAGAGAATATGGCACCGCGCCTGATCCCACCCATTTCTCGTCGCTGGCCTTCTCGCACTGCGTCGTCGCTCGTGATGTGGCCGAGGCTGTCGCTGGTTCTGGCACTGGTGCTGTTTCTGATCAATTCCATGCGCGGATACGGCGCCGAAGGGCAGGACGGGCGCGCCAATATCGGGCGCGTCGTTCGGGTGGCTGGGAAAGACGCATCAACCGCTGTGGCGGTGAGCACCGCAAAGCGATTCGAAGAATTCTCCATCGACGAACGAGTGGACAGGCTGCGTATCTCATTGACCGGGAAGCCGATCGTCGACTTCGTGTTCAAGGACAACAAGATATTGCGACCTTACTTCGCGAATGCTCGGCTGCCGAACGGCCTGCAAGTGACGCGTAATCATCCGCCGGTAGAGGGAGTGGATTCGCTGGATCACGACACGATGCACCCCGGCATCTGGCTCGGATTAGGCGATATCAGCGGCCAGGACTTCTGGCGGAACAAAGGGATGATGGAACATATCCGTTTTGTGTCGCCTCCGGCCAACGTGGACGGACAATTGCGGTTTGCGACCGAGTGCCACTTGAAGACCGGCACGGGCGATCCGCTCTGTTTGTTGACCAATCGCTTCGTACTGGTTTCTCGGCCGCACGGATGGCTGCTCGTCTGGAACGCCGAATTCCATGCCGATCGAGAGCCGCTCGTGTTCGGTGATCAGGAGGAAATGGGGCTCGGAGCACGCGTGGCCACGCCCTTTACCGAGAAAAACGGGGGCTTGTTGCGCAGCTCGACCGGCAAACAGACCGCGAAGCAGACCTGGGGCCAGCCCGCCGCGTGGTGCGATTACTCCGGCACCGGTCCGAACTCTGGCGGTATCACGTTGATGGCCGGTCCGAGCAACTTTCGCCAAAGCTGGTGGCACAACCGCGACTACGGCGTTTTCGTCGCCAATCCGTTCGGGCGGGAGGCGATGAAGCAAGGTGCTCGCAGCGCGGTCACCGTCGCCAAAAGGGAAACAATGCGGCTGGCTTTCGCTGCGTTCGTCCACGATCATGAAGAAATCGACGCGGAGGCCGAGTTCAAGGTCTTCGAAAAACTCGCGGCGTTGGAATCCACGAAACCAGCCAACCGGTAGTTGCTCGCGTCATAGACGAGATCAAAATGACCAACCAACCTGTAACGACCCCCTTCTCCCGTCGCCGGCTGTTACACGCGGGCGCCTCCGCGTGGATGACGTCGAGCGTCTTACGGATCCTGCACGGAGGTGCCGCGCAGGCGGCCTCGACGACACCGTCGAGTACATCCGCCAGCGATCTTCAGGCATCATTCGGCCGGGCCAAGAGTGTCATCTACCTGAATTTGAGTGGAGGTCCTTCCCAGTACGAAACGCTTGATCCGAAACCCGACGCGCCGGCGGAGATTCGAGGGATCTTCTCTCCGATTGCGACGAACGTTGCGGGGACGCAGATCTGCGAGTTGCTGCCGCGGACGGCGACGATGGCCGATCGACTGGCGATTGTGCGGTCTTTTGCGACGGATGATCCCAACCATGAGTCAGCCGGCTACTGGATCAACACCGGCCACAAGTATGCTGGTCCAGACATGCGGGCGCTGGCGCCGACGGATTGGCCGACGCTGGGCGCGATCGTCAAGATGTTGAAGCCCACCGAGCGCGGACCGTTCAGTGCGGTGATGCTGCCGGAACCGATCATCGCCAATCCCAATGTTTTCCTTCCGGGTCAGAACGCCGGTTTTCTTGGGCGCCGCTGGGATCCCGACATCCTCAAATGTGATCCGTCGGCGACCGACTTCCGTATCGAGAGCCTGACGTTGCCGGAGCAAATTACCGTTTCGCGGATGGAGTCGCGCGGCAGCTTGCTCGCGGCGCTGAATGTCGCGGCTCCGATACGCACGCCGTTGACGGCGGACCACACGCGGCTGTGCCAGGACGCACTGGGCGTGTTGGTCTCGGGCACCGCCCAGGGTGCGTTCGCAATCGATAAGGAACCGCCGGAATTGCGAGAACGCTACGGTCGCGGCAAATGGGGTCAGTCGGTGCTGCTGGCGCGACGACTGATCGAGGCCGGTGTGCGGATGGTGTTCGTGCAGTGGCCGCGCGAGCCGGGCGACCTGAGCGCTCCCAATCCGCTCTGGGACACCCACGCTAACAACAACGTGCGGATGAAAGATATCCTCTGCCCGCAGTTTGATCTGGGCTTCACAGCGCTGATCGAGGATCTCGAAGCGCGCGGACTGCTCGACGAGACGCTGGTCGTCGCCGTGGGAGAAATGGGGCGCACGCCGACGTTCAACGCCAGCGGCGGCAGGGATCACTGGGGGAACGTCTTCAGCTTCGCCCTGGCCGGCGCGGGAGTTCGCGCGGGACAGGTATACGGTGCCAGCGACCGTAACGGTGCGTATCCGGCACGCGATCGCGTCACTCCAGCCCAATTGACTGCGACGATTCTGCACCTGCTGGGCGTCAGCCACGAGGCGACATTCCCCGACCGGACCGGGCGGCCGCTGCGCGTCGTGGAAGGTGAGCCGATCGCCGCGCTGATCTGAAAATCGCCAACCTGGCATTGAACATTAAGTTGACCCGCTAAATGGCAATGAGTTTCACTCCCTAGTCCGCACGCGAGGGTGTTCCATGCGATTTCATACCACGGCTCTCCTTGTTCTGATCGCAAGCCTGTTCCAGGTCGTCGCATCGAATGGAAGCGACTGGCTGCAGTTTCGCGGCCCCGACGGTCAGGGGCACTCCGATGCGGAAGGAGTGCCAACGGAATGGAGCGAACAGAAAAATATTCGCTGGAAGGTTGCCGTTCCCGGCGCAGGCTGGTCCTCACCGGTGATCTCCGGCAACCAGATCTGGCTGACAAGTTCCGAACAGGACGGGAAATCATTACACGCCCTCTGTTTCGACAAGACTTCGGGCGTGTTGCTGTACAACGTGAAGGTTCTGACGACCGACGAGGCAGGGCCGCGCCATCCACAAAACGGATATGCCTCTCCCACACCCGTGCTGGACGGCGACCGAGTCTATGTGCATTTCGGTCCTCGAGGCACGGCCTGCCTCCATCGCGATGGGGAAATCGTCTGGAGGAATACGGAGTTCGCTTACGATGCGTTTCAGGGAGCGGCCAGTTCGCCGATTATTCACGACGATCTTCTGATACTCACCTGCGATGGCACCGACCATCAGTTCCTGGTTGCACTTGACAAGAAGACTGGCAAGATCGTCTGGAAGCAGCCGCGGGCGCATCTTGAGAATGCCGCCGCGCGGCATGCGGAAGGGTCCGTCATGGCCCGAATCGCCAAAATGGCCTACTCCACGCCGCTGATCCAGAACGTCGACGGTTCGCCACAACTGATCAGCAATGTCGCGGATCATGTGGCCGCCTACGACCTGAGGACGGGCAAGGAGATCTGGTGGATGCCTTATGTCGGGTTCTCGCAGGTCGCTCGGCCGTCGTATGGCAACGAGTTGTTCTACGTGGTCGGTTCGGTGGCCCAAGACCAATTTTGCGTCTTCGCGATTCGCCCCGGCAAGGGAAAACTGCGGGAAGATCAACTGGCATGGCAATGCTCGAAAGGGATCGCCCACGTTCCGTCACCGCTGCTGGTGGGCAAAGAGCTGTATGTCGTCGATAACAGCGGTGTGGCATCGTGCCTGGACGCGCTGACCGGGGAGGTGCTATGGCGCGAGCGGCTGGGTGGCAATTACGATGCGTCACCAATCGAAGTACGGGGCAGGATCTACTACCTGAGCCGCGATGGCAAGATGACGGTGCTCGCCGCCGGACGGTCGTATCAGGTACTGGCCACGAACCAGCTGGAAGGAACTTTCAAGGCGTCGCCGGCCGTCTCGGGAAAAGCTCTCTTCTTGAGAAGCGAGGCCGATTTGTACCGGATCGAATAGATCGAGAGCGGCGGCCCGTCCCAGCGTGGCGAAAAAACACAGGATAGTGCCCACGCATTTTCACTTCCCACGGATGTTAGCAAGTGTGGCACACGGTGGATTGTCACAATGCAGAGTGTCACAGTGATTCCAGCATGATATGATAGGGAGCTGACGACTTGCCCGCCACGCCGTCCTGTTGACGCACGCCTCACCGCTTTGGGATATACCGCGATGGGTTTGATGCTCTTGATCCATCTTCACAATCACGTCCGCCGGCCGCGATTCGATCGTCGTGAGCGCGAACGGTGGATCAAGGAGCGGCAAAGGGTGGGATCACGAGCTTTGGTTTTCGGGACCCTGCTATTTCCGCTCGTATCGATGTTTGCGACAGCGGCCGGAGCGGCTCGAGCGGCCGACGGTGACGACCACTTCGAGAAGCATGTTCGTCCCTTGCTGGTTGAGCGCTGTCACAAATGCCATTCCGCAAAAGAGAGCAAAGGTGGATTGCGGCTGGATTCGCGTGGAGCGATCTTGAAAGGCGGTGAGACCGGACCGGCGATCGTCGTGAACAAGCCCGAGGAGAGTCTGCTGATACACGCCGTCCTGCATCAGAACGGCTTGCAGATGCCTCCGGACGGCAAGCTGACGACAGCCCAGGTGGAAGCGTTGGCTCGCTGGATTCGCGACGGCGCCGCATGGCCCGACTCGACGCCGACCGCGGCGTCGGAAGATGCCGATCCATCTTCATCGCCGAGCCCCAGGCAGCCCAACGCCGGCGAACTGGCACCATCGTTGCAACTCTGGCTGCGGGCCGATGCCCTGCAGCTCGCCGATGGCGAGTCGGTTCCCGTCTGGCCGGATCAGAGTGGCCATGGCCGAGATCTCTCCGCGACCAAGGGTGTCCGTGAGGCAGGTGTCGGCGGGCCAGCAAATTTCGTCAAGCAAAGCAACCTTGTCGGGAGACCGGCGGTGCGATTTTCGCCGGGAAGCGGGCTCGCGTCTTCACCCGGAAATCGAGTCGACATCCGAGGCGATGCCGCTTTGACGATGACGATCGTCATGAACCTCACCCAGTTCGAAGGGCAGCCATCGCATTCGAGCGTCTTCTGCGTTGGGAATCCAGCCTACAGCGGAGACCCAGGCAAGCCGCTCGCGGCACTGCTCGAAATCGATCAGCCTCAGCAGTTCTCGCTCGATTTCGCCGGCGGCTGGGGCCACGACGCGGTGCTCGCACCGGGCTCGTATCAACCACTGTTTGGCAAGCCCGTCATCCTGTCGATTGTCAAGCGCCCGGGGCCGATGAAAGACACCACACGATTCTACATCAACGGAAAACTGGCGGGACCAATCGATGACAGGCCGCTGACGGGACGCGATACCGTGCCCGACATCCAGCATCGTACGGACGTCGGCGTTTTCATGGGCAAAGCGCTCTCTTGGTGCGGTGCCTTTCAGGGTGACGTCGGGGAGCTCTTGCTCTACAACTCTGCACTCTCCGATGCCGATCGGCTTGGCATTGAGATCTACCTTGGTGAGAAGTTTGGCCTGTGGATCGACGAAGAGCGAGCACGGGCGCCGAAAGCGGTGTACACCGAGGCGGAGAAGAATCACTGGGCGTATCAGCCGGTTCGCACCGTCGCGCCTCCCGCGGTCGAGAACGACGCCTGGGTCCGCACTCAGGTCGATCGCTTCACGCTCGCCGCATTTTCGGCGAACGCGGTGACGCCACCACCGCAAGTCGACAAGCTGACCTGGATCCGCAGAGTCACGTTCGATTTGACGGGCCTGCCACCGACGCCGGAAGAGGTCGACGCCTTCCTGGCTGATACCTCGCCGCAGGCGTACGAATCCGTCGTCAATCGGCTGCTCGAATCGGCCCATTATGGCGAACGCTGGGGAAGGCATTGGCTCGATCTCGTTCGATACGCCGAGTCGACCGCCAACGACGCCAATGCCGTGATGCGGTATGCCTGCCGCTATCGCAACTACGTGATCGAGGCGTTCAACAGCGACCTTCCGTACGACCAGTTCCTGATCGAACAGCTGGCGGGTGATCTCCTGCCGCCGACCGAGTCGGTGGCTGTCAACACGCGCCGGGTCATCGCGACGGGCTATCTGATGATCGGACCGAAGGCTCTGGCCGAGACCGACAAGGAACAATCCCGGCTCGATATTGTCGACGATCAGATCGATGTGACCGGCCGCGCGATGCTGGGGATGACGCTGGCATGCGCCCGTTGTCACGACCACAAATTCGACGCCATTCGTACGACCGACTATTACGCGATCGCGGGCATCTTCCGCAGCACGGAACCGTTCCAGAATGAGGTACGGAACGCGACGATGTGGTGGGAATACGCGGTTCCGCAGGGTTCCGGCGTCGAGCCACTCATGGTGATGGCACCGAAGGAAGCCCAATCCCGAAATCTCCGTGTTCACCTGCGCGGCAACCGTTTTACACTTGGAAAAGTCGTTCCTCGCGACGCGCTGGGAATCATCGCCGCGGTCAGTCCCTCGGCCAATGACGATTCCCCGTCGATTATCAACCCGCACCAGTTCAGCAGCGGTCGATTGGAATTGGCCCGTTGGATCGCCAGTCCGTCGAATCCGCTGACCGCTCGGGTCCTCGTCAATCGCGTCTGGCAACTGCATTTTGGCCGGGGAATCGTCGGCACTCCCGATAACTTTGGAACGCGAGGAGAACTTCCGTCGCATCCGGAGTTACTCGACTGGCTGACGACGCAATTCATCGAGGGCGGATGGAGCATCAAGAACCTGCACCGATTGATCGTGCACTCGAATACTTATCGGATACCCAACGCATCCGTGGGATCGTCGGGGGCCGGTCCGTCATCGCTCGCCGCGCTACGTCTTCAACGCAGGCGTCTGGCTGCCGAGGAACTCCGCGACGCGATGCTGGCGGTGAGCGGACAATTGGACCGTGTGCCAGGAGGTAGCGAGAGCGGCGAGTTCCTCAATTCGAAGGCCGAAGACATCAGCGCGATGATCCGGCCCAATCGGGTCGGCGCTGATGATGAGTTTTACACAACGTTCCGCAAGCGGTCGGTATATCTGCCGATCGTCCGCAACATGCTGCCTGACGTCCTGGCGCTGTTCGACGCGGCCGACCCGAACGGCGTCACCGCGGTCCGCAACGAAACGACCGTCGCCTCGCAGGGGCTGTTCCTGATCAATCATCCGTTTGTGCGCGGGCAGTCGAAGGCGTTCGCGGAACGCGTTTTGGCGGATGCGGCGCTGTCGGACGACCGACGCATCGAAGGGGCGCATCGCCTCGCCTTCGGTCGCTCGGCCACGCCGATCGAGCAGCAGGATACGCAGGCTTTTCTGACGTCGGTCATGCAGTCGTCGGCGCTTGCCGGCAAACCCGAACCCGAACAACGACTTGCAGCCTGGCAGGCGTTCTGCCAGTCGCTGCTGTGCAGCAATGAGTTTTTGTATCTGGAGTAGTCAATTTGGAGCCGGGTCGTCCCGCGACACGGCGAATTCATCTCACACGTTGGACCGCGCAGCGATCCAGGACCATGGAGTCACGTCATGATCGGGCTCACGAATCGGCGACAACTTCTTCAGCAGTCCGCCGTTGGTTTCGGCAGCATCGCTTTGGCGAGCCTGCTTGCGAACGATACCTGTGCTGGCAGCGCGGCTTCGGGCGCACTTGCACCCCGGCAACCGCACTTCCCCGCGCGGGCCAAGCGGGTCGTAGTTCTGTTCATGCATGGAGGCGTTTCGCATGTCGACTCCTTCGATCCGAAGCCGAAGCTGACCGAGCTGAACGGGCAGCCATTGCCGTTCCCGAAGCCAAAGTTTGAATTTGCCCCTACGGGTAATCTGCTCGCGTCACCCTGGAATTTCCAGAAGTACGGCCAGAGCGGCATCGAGGTCAGCGATCTGTTTCCTCAGATCGGCGGTTGCATCGACGATATCGCCGTGATTCGTTCGATGAACGGTGGTGACCAGGTTTCACACGGCCCTGCCCTGCTGAACATCAACACGGGCAGCGGGGTCTTTGCCCGCCCGTGCCTCGGCGCCTGGACGCTCTATGGCCTGGGCAGCGAGAATCAGAACCTGCCGGGTTTCATCAGTCTCAGTCCTTCGCTGTATCACGGCGGGGCGCAGAATTACGGATCGTCGTTCCTGCCCGCAACGTTTCAAGGAACGCGCCTCGGCGATGGCAGCACGCACTTCAAGGACGCTCGGTTATCGAGCCTGGCGCCGGGAGAGGTTCCGGAACTGCAACGAATGCAACTCGATCTGCTCAAGCGGCGCAACGAGCGTCATCTCGAGAGTGTTGGAGCGGACTCGGCGCTGGAAGCGCGCATTGCCTCGTTCGAAATGGCATTTCGGATGCAGGCGGAAGCGCCCGAGGTCATGGACATCGGACGGGAATCGGCGGCCACACAGGCGGCGTACGGGGTCGGCGTCGAGCCGACCGATGAGTTTGGCCGGCAGTGTCTGTTCGCACGGCGCTGCCTGGAGGCGGGTGTGCGTTTTGTGCAGGTGAATTTCAGTTATCCGCGAAACTACTGGGATGCGCACGGCGGCTTGCGTAATAACCATTCGACCAACGCTGCCAAAGTCGATCTACCGATCGCCGCGCTGCTCAAAGATCTGAAGTCGCGTGGGATGCTCCACGATACGCTGGTCGTTTTCGCGACCGAGTTCGGTCGGACTCCCGCCGCGCAAGGAACGGACGGTCGCGACCACCACCCCCACGCGTTCAGCTTCTGGATGGCGGGAGGCGGCATTCGCGGCGGCACCACCTACGGTCAGACCGACGAATTTGGTTACTACGTCGCCGAGAACAAAGTCACGATGCCCGACTTCCATGCCACCATCCTGCACCTGCTAGGCCTGAACCACGAACGGCTCACCTTCCGCCACGCGGGACGCGACTACCGACTGACGGACGTGCATGGAGAGGTGGTTCGCGACATTCTCGTGCGGAATGACGCCTGAGACGCGAGGAATGCAGAGCCGACGGCCGGATTGACGCGGTGCCGATGATCCGGAAAGCGCAAGTTGATCTGGAAAGCGTTGATCTGGAAAGCGCAGGAGAGGAAAACCGTTGACGCCGTTTTTCTGGTCGCAGGTTGTGGCTGCCTGCGCGTTTTCGTGCGGGTTGGCTTCGTATCAACTTCGGCAGCGTCGGATGGTGCTGCTTTGTCTGACCTGCCTCGCAACATTAAATGCAGTTCATTTTCTGCTTCTCGACCGGCACACGCCGGCCGTGATGATGGTGTTGACCGCCTCACGTTACGTCACGGCGATCTATTCGAAACGCCGCCGATATTTGTACCTGTTCCTAGTCGTCGCCGTAATTGGAGCCGCGGTAACGTTCGATGGACCGCTCAGTTGGCTATCGATGGCGGCTGTGCTTTGCGGGACCGTCGGCAGTTTTCATGCTTCCGATCGCAGTATGCGGCTCTGTTTCATGTGCGGCAACAGCTGTTGGCTGGTCCATAATCTGCTGGCCATAACGCCCGTAGCGACGGTAATGGAAGCCTCGTTCTTGATCAGCAACGTCCTGGGCTATTGGAAATTCTATCTGCGACGTCCGCAAACGCCGAACTCTTGACGGACTACTGGGCTACCCGCTTTGTTTTCCAGGCAGAGTCTGTTTAAATACTGCCAATTCAAACAGGGAACCCCCATCGATGAATCCTCTCTATTTCAAAGAGCTGAATGCGTTTTTCGATCCGAACCGCGCACGGTTGGATGTCGGCTGTGGCCGGCAGGTGAGCCTGGTTTCAGGCGTGGAGACCGGGCAACTCGTCGGATCCCTGAAGTCACTGGAGGCTGTGGCCAAATATGCCACCGGCCATGGCGCCCGCTCGCTGATGATTTCAAATTACCTTTTGCACGGGCCGGGTCATGGTGACAATGGACGGATCGTTTTCCGCGAACCGGCGGAGTTACGGCAAGTGCTCGCCGACGCGGGTGTCGTGGCGCCCGTCATCAGCGCCCACTGCGCAGGCTATGCGCATCTCAGCGCCCGCTGGGGCCTCGAGAACGTGGACAAGTTTGTGCCCGCGTCCGTGGCGGCCCAGGGTGCGCAATATGTTGAGGACTGGTCCGAGGAGTACATCCTCGGCCTGCTCGAGACCGGCACGGCCCTCGGTATTCACATCTTCGGTTGGTTCTGGGGCCTATGGGGAAACCCTGTGCTTCACAGCGGATATCCGTGGGTCTTCGGCTGGGACGAGATGATGGCCGCGGGCCTTGCGCGTTTCCGCGACAAGACCGCCCGCATCCGCGCGCGGGCCAACGAGCTTGGTGCCTATCTCGCCCACGAACTCCATCCTGGCACAGGGGCGATCTGCGCACGCGATTTCGGCCTGCTGTTGCTGGCCACGGACTACGACCGTTCGCTCAGCGTTTGGGGCGATCCCAGCCATTGCTGGGCTGGCGAAAACTGGACGCAGCGCTTCACCAGCCCATTCGTCGCACCGCGCGTGGTCGGCAGTCACGTGAAGAACTTCAAGTATCTCCAGGGCGCCTCCACACTCATGATCAGCGAGGATTGGACGCAGCGCGGCCATCAGTTCTGCGGGCACGGCGAGGGAGAAGTCAACCTGGAAAGCTACGCCAAAATGCTGCTCGCGATCGGCGCGGGCGACCGCTTCTGCGCCATTCAGGGAGGCGACCTCATGCCTGTTTACAGTGAGGCCGAAGACAGTATCCTGCCCTTGATCGCACCCGCCCCGCACCTCCTGGGAGCCTGCAGCGCCGGAATCAAATGGGTCAACGACCACCTCGCCGGCATGTCCCTCACCACGGCCGTCTTCACCGACGGCATGGCTTCGTCCTGAGCCGTTGCCGAATCGCTCGGGCTGCCAATCAATCGCCAAAGAGCTCCCCCAGCGGTACACCGGTGAGCTCCGATGCCTGAACCAGCTTGTCGCAGACATCGGTTGGCAGCCGGATTCCCTCTGCTTGTGCTCGTCGATAGTTATTCCATTCCCGTTCGCCGGGCAGTAGCACGCGCTCGACTCCCGCAGCAGCGGGCGCGGCATGCAACTCGTCGATCAATCGTCGCAATCGCTGCTGGAACTCGTCCATCGGCGAAACGGCGTCCAGATCGATTACCGTGAATGAGGCGTTATGCCAGGAGGGCCGACTCGGCTCATCAAAGATCCAACTGCCGACCTGCCAGGTCATCTGTCCTCCGGGAAGAACCGCCGACAGAATTTCGCACCACAGGCCGAAACCGTAACCCTTGTGACCTGCCATAGGCGCCAGGGCAGCTTGCTGTGGATAGAGGCTGCCGTCGGTCGTGGGCAATCCATCGGGACCGATCAACCAGGTGTCGGGGATCGGTTCGCCGCGCTGGATCGCCGCGTAGACTTTTCCCCCGGCCACAGCGGCCGTGGCAATGTCGAGCAGGATTGGGTCGCCGTTGGCCACGGGGACGGCATACGCCAGGGGATTGCTTCCCAGGACCGCGGCCCGCGAACCAGGAGCCGCGACGCTGGGAATGTCATTCCCCGTCACCATGGCGATCATGCCGGCGCGCGCCGCGCGGGCCGCGTAGCAGCCCGCCGCGCCGATGTGACCGGTATTGCGCAGTCCGACGTAAGCGATCCCAACCTGGCGCGCCTTTCGCATCGCAACGTCGATCGCGTACAGGCAGCCGACCTGCCCCAATGCCGATTGTCCATCGATGATCGCCCAGCCTGGTCCCTCGCGTTCGATGCGCGGCTCTGCTGCGGCGTTGTATCCGCCTCCCTGCAGCTTCTTAATGTAACCCGCCAGGAGTTTCGTGCCGTGCGTGAAGACGCCCATGGCGTCGGTGGTCACGAGCAGTTCCGCGGCAGCGTCCGCTGGGCTCGACCCCAGACCGCAGCGCTGCAGCATTCGTGTTACCGCGTCACGCAAGGCGGTTATCGAAACGGGACTCATCTACCAATCTCCTCTCGAACTTCGCATCGGTGGCTGAATCGCTCCGCATACCGCGCCCGCCCTCCGCCGCTCGTCGGCGAATCGCGAAGCGGCGAATCGCGGAGCGGTGCGACGACCATGCATACATTGCTTCGACCTTGATTGTCAGATAATCTATAGACAGCGATTTTGGTCTGCAACCGGTCTGGAATACACCATGCGAACGCTTCACCGTCCCAAGGTACGCGAGCAAGCCACCAAGCGAATCAAGCAGTACATCATCGATCGCAAACTGCTGCCCGGCGATCGACTGCCAACGGAAACGCAGCTTGCCGAGACTTTTGGCATGAGCCGGCTCAGCGTGCGCGAGGCGACCAAGTCGCTGGAGTTCCTGGGCATTGTGGAGTCGAAAACCGGGGTCGGATTGACGGTCAGACGGATCGATATCGGCCGTGTGACGGAACACTTAGGGTTCCATGCCGCCCTGTTGGATGTCGACCCGCGGCAGCTCATTGATAGCCGAGTAATTCTGGAGACCGGTGTGTTGCCGCACGTCGCGCGCAATATGGCTGCCGACAATTCGATTGAGCTGCGGCTGAGAGAAATAGCCGAGCGATTTCATATTGCTCGCGACCTGAAGACATGGATCGAATTGGACATCCTGTTTCATCGCACGTTGATGGAAGCCAGCGGCCTTCAGCCGCTCGTGGCGTTCGGCGACCTGCTGCGGATCTTCTTTCAGCGTTTTCGAGAGAGCGTTAAGAAGGCGGAATGGAAGAGCAGCATCGAGAGCCACCTGCAACTGATCGATTTGCTCGCAGCCAGCCGAGTCGCGGATGCGACGGCCAAATTGCGACGACACATTGAAAGTCACAAGAGGCAGTTGCCATGAATAATGTCCGTAGCGGTATCGCCGTCGCTCTATTCTGTTGCCTGCTATGCTCATCGTTTGCGGCAGCCGAAGACCGCGTCGCGGTGTCGCCGATCTCCGACGAGGACCGCACCTTCTTCGAAAAGGAAGTTCGTCCGCTGCTCGTGAAACGTTGCTTTGAATGTCACGGCGGGACGAAGGCTCATGGCGGACTTTCGCTGGCCTCCGCGAGTGGCTGGGCGAAAGGCGGGGAGAGTGGGCCGGCCATCATTCCCGGCAAGCCTGACGAAAGTCGGCTGATCGACGCCGTCAATTATCGTTCCTTGGAAATGCCTCCTGCGGATAAAGGCGGCAAGCTGCCAGCCGAGGAAATCGCCCTGCTCACGAAATGGGTGGCGATGGGGGCTCCCGATCCGCGCGACGGCAGCGACGTCCTGGGAGGCATGACTCGGGAAGAGGCACGAAGCTGGTGGGCATTTCAACCGATTCCTCCGACGCCGGCCACTGATATCGCGACCGATGCGAAGCAGATTGACGAACTCGTCCTCCGCGAGATCCGCCGCCAAGTACTAAACGTTACGCCGGCCGCGGATCGCCGAACGTTACTGCGGCGGCTCGCCTATGACCTCACCGGACTGCCGCCCACACCGGAGGAGGTCGAAGCGTTCGTCGCCGATCAGTCACCGGGCGCGTGGTCGCTGGTGATCGACCGGTTGCTCGGTTCGCCGCAGTACGGCGTGCAGTGGGGCCGGCACTGGCTCGACGTCGTGCGCTACGCCGATACGGCCGGCGAGAACTCCGATCGCCCCCTGCCGCATGCCTGGCGTTACCGCAATTGGGTTCTTGACAGTTTCAACCGCGATTTACCGTTCGATCAATTCGTCCGCATGCAACTCGCCGGTGATCTGCTGACACAAGAACGGAGCGGACCTGAGCGCGCGGAAGGGATCGTCGCCACCGGTTACCTTGCGATCGCGCGCCGCTTTGGCCACGACATCGACAAGGACATGTACCTGACGCACGAGGACGTCATCGACAACCTCGGCAAGAACTTTCTCGGCTTGACGCTCGGTTGCGCCCGGTGTCACGAGCATAAGTACGATCCGGTCAGCGCGGAGGATTATTACGCTCTCTACGGTATTTTCGAGAGCACGAAGTTCGCCTTTCCGGGCTGCGAACCCAAGGGCCAGCCACGCGACCTGGTGCCATTGATCTCTCAAGCGGAAGTCGATGCGATCATGAAGCCGTGGCAGGAGAAGCAAGAGCGACTGAAGCTCGCGTTGCAACGCCGCGCCGAGGTCGCCAAACAGGTATTCACACCCGAAGCTGTCCAGGCGACACGACTGATCGAGAAGGCCGATGTAAAAGAGGGGGCGTCGGTCGAGCTCATGCCGACGACCGTCGCCGTGCATAAGGGCGAACTTGTACTGCTCACGGTGGAGCCGGGCGGTAATCACGGCGCGGACAGCACCTTGTGCGCGTTGACTCTTCGGGAATTGGGCGGCCAGCAACGGCAGTGGAGTACGGGGGATCTTCTAGACAATCTCACGGAGTCCAACCCGCGAACGGTTCACGATGCCGCCTGGTGCTTTGTCGAATTGACCAAAGACGGTCCGGTGTTTCTCGGGGAGAAGGCCGACGCAATCGACGGCAAGAGTGCTCTGAAGAGGTGGAGTTTTGCGGACACACCGTCCGTGTTCGTCAACACTTCCGACGAGCCGGTGATGGTCTGGACGTTGCTCGCCGCTCGTTCGTTTTTTGTGCACCCGGGGCAGAATCGCCCCGTGGCGGTTGCCTGGGTCAGTCCGGTGGACGGCAAAATCGCGATCGAAGGCCGAGTGGCCGATGCGCATCCGGCTGGCCTGGATGGTGTGGCATTTCGACTTGAACATGTGGCGCGACCCGAAGCCGGTGCTGCGCTCCTGGAGGCGGGACGAATCTTGAGTGAACCGATGCCGTCACTCGAAGCCGAACCGAAGATCCCGGTTGCGTACGCGGTCGTTGACCAACAAGCGAAGAACGCGAAGTTTCAGGAGCGAGGCGATCCCGAGAAACCAGGTCGGGAAGTGTCTCGCCGCTGGTTGTCGGTCTTTGGCGGAACCGAGGTTCCGCAAGACGCCGGCAGCGGGCGACGCGAGTTGGGCGACTGGATCGCCCGACATCCGCTCGCGGCCAGGGTGATCGTCAATCGAATCTGGGGGTGGCACTTTGGTCGCGGTATTGTGCGCTCTTCCAATGACTTTGGAGCGCGCGGCGAAGGGCCGACACATCCGGAATTGCTCGACTTCCTGACCTCTCGCTTTGTACAGAGCGGGTACAGTATCAAGGCGCTGCATCGACTGATTCTGCACACGGAGACGTATCAGCGCGCCAGCGCCGCCGTTCTGTCCTCGGATCCGGACAATCGCTGGCTGTCCCACTACAGCCGACGCCGCCTTTCGGCCGAAGAACTGCGCGACAGCCTCCTTTTTGCCTCGGGACAACTCGATCTGACGGCCGGAGAAGGCCACCCGTTCCCCGAAGAGAAAACCTGGACCTTCTCGCAACATGCTCCGTTCAACGCGATCTATCCCACCAACCGCCGCAGCACCTTTTTGATGGTACAGCGTCAGCGTCGGCACCCGTATCTGGCGCTGTTTGATGGCGCCGACCCCAACGCGTCGACCCCGGCCCGCCAATCCACGATCGTCCCGACGCAGGCTCTGTACTTCATCAATGATCCCTTCTTCCACGCACAGGCCACGGGACTCGCAGGTTCCTTGTTGATGGACGCGAGCGACGAGGCTCGAGTGCAGTCCGTGTATCGAACATTGTTCCAGCGCGAACCCTCGCGAACGGAGCGCGAACGGGTGAGGAGATTTCTCGACAGCTATCCCGGCGACCTGACCGAAAAATGGTCTGCCTGGACCCGCGTCCTGCTGGCCAGCAACGAATTTTTGTTTGTGGAGTAGACGAGGATGAACTATCGCGTATTGCCAGCTGCTCCCTCGCGGCGAACGTTCCTGCGTTCCGCTGCCGCGGGATCAGTGCTTTTTCCCGGCATCGTACAGCAACTGCTCGCCGATGGGGGCGACCCGCTTGCTCCGCGCGAACCGCACTTTCCAGCGAAGGCCAGGAATGTCATTTTCCTATTTATGACAGGAGGAGTTTCGCATGTCGACACATTTGATCCGAAGCCGGAGCTGACGAAACAACATGGTGCGGAGATCAAGGCCGATCATCCGGAAATCAAGAACCGGCCCGGCTATGAACGGATTTTCCTGAAGCGCCCGCAATGGGAATTCAAACCACACGGCCAGTGTGGGACTGAAGTCAGTACGCTCTTTCCTCATGTCGCTGAACGTGTCGATGACATCGCGTTGATCCGTTCGATGCATACGTCCCATTCGAATCACTACAACGCCACACTCGGCATGCACACCGGTTCGTTCGCGTTCTCGCGGCCAAGCATCGGCTCGTGGGTCACTTACGGGTTGGGTACGCTCAATCGTAACCTGCCCGGGTTCGTGGTCATCGCGCCCGCGCAAACCTATGCCGGTACGCAAGTTTACGCTAATGACTTCCTTCCCGGCGCCTACCAGGGAACGCTGGTCGTACCTGGTGCCGAGCCGATTGCCAATGTTCGCCCGCGCGTGCCAACCGATCGTCAACAACTGGAGTTGGCCGCCCTGCAGGAATTGAACACTGAACATCTCGCAGCGCGATCGAACGATCCCCAACTGGCCGCTCGATTGCGGACCTTCGAAACAGCGTTCGGAATGCAGATGGCGGTGCCCGATGCGTTTGACTTCACAAAAGAAACCGCCGCGACGCTGGAAAGTTATGGTCTGAGTCTTGACCAGAAATCCGGCTTCGGCTGGCAATGCCTGGCGGCCCGACGACTCATCGAACGCGGAGTACGATTCGTTGAGTTGATCGATGTCGGATCATCCAACAACTGGGATGCGCACGGCGACATGATGACACACGTGCCCCTGGCCAAGAATGTCGACCAGCCGATCGCGGCCTTGATACAGGATTTGAAGCTTCGCGGAATGTTCGACGAGACACTGATCGTATGGACGACGGAGTTCGGGCGCACACCGTTCAACAACACGGCGGACGCGAAAGGTCGCGAACATCATCCCTGGGCGTTCAGTTCGTGGCTAGCCGGAGCTGGCGTGAAGCGCGGCTATGTGCATGGAACGACCGACGAGATTGGGCTTCGGGCGGCTGACAATCCGGTTCACGTGCGCGACTTCCACGCGACGATCCTGCGACTGATGGGTTTCGATCACGAACGACTCACCTACCGCCACGCCGGCCTCGATTACCGCCTCACCGGCGTTGAGGGGGCGAAGGTGGTGAAGGAGATTCTGGCATGAGTTCCACGAAGAATGACGGCCGATTGTGCGGAGTCGTTCCGCGACTCCGCGCCGGGTTGCCAGGCAACCCGGCAACAATCAGCAGCCCGGTCACGGTCATCGTTCTCAGCGTACTGAGCCTGCTTGGACCCGGCGCCGCAACACAGGCCGATGAACCACGCGCTGCGACCGCGGAGCAGATCAGCTTCTTCGAGTCAAAGATTCGGCCGCTTTTTGCCAAACATTGTTACGAGTGTCACGGTGAGGCCGCCGCCGAAGGCAAATTGCGGCTCGATACGAAGAATGGCTGGGAACGAGGCGGCGAACGTGGGCCGACGATCGTGCCGGGGGATCCTTCGTCAAGCCTGCTCATGCGGGCTGTCTCCTATCGCGACGACAAACTCAAGATGCCTCCGCCGGATACCGGCGACAAACTGAACGATGCCGAAATCGAGGACTTGCGGAGCTGGATTCGAAACGGCGCCCACGATCCGCGCAGCGGTACAAAGGTCGTCACCGATCTGGAGAAGGCCGCCCGCGAGCACTGGGCGTTTCAGCCGATCGTCGCTCCGCATGTCGCCGACAATTCTCATCCGATCGATTTTCTCATCGAACGCAAACATCGCGAGCAGAATATCGTCGCGACCGAGCCGGCCGATGCCCGGACACTTGTTCGACGCATGAGCTTCGATTTGCTGGGCCTGCCACCGAGCGCGGAGGAGATCAGCGAGTTTGAAAAGGAATTCGCTGCGGAATCGCTCCGCAATTCCGCGTCGAGTCAGGGAGTGACTCGGCCGCAGAACGAAACGCATCCGCCGCCTTCATCACCACAGACCATCAAGCGGCTGATCGACCGTCTCTTGCAGAGCCCGCATTATGGCGAACGCTGGGGGCGCCACTGGCTCGATGTCGCCCGGTATTCGGATGCGAAGGATGGCGTGCTGATGTATGGCGATGGTCGCATTCGGCCCTTTGCCTACACCTACCGCGACTACGTCATTCGGGCTTTCAATGACGACAAACCTTTTGATCAGTTCGTGCGCGAGCAGCTCGCCGCCGACCAGTTGAATCTTCCCGCGGATTCACCCGACTTTGCGGCGATGGGATTGCTGACACTCGGTCGGATGTTCGACAGCAATCGACACGACGTGATCGATGACCAGATCGATGTGATCGGTCGCGGCTTCCTGGGACTCTCGGTGGCCTGCGCACGATGCCACGATCACAAGTTCGATCCGGTTCCGACGGCCGATTATTACTCGCTGTATGGTGTCTTCGCCAGTTGCATCGAGCCGTACGACCGTCCTCGAATCGGACCGGTGACCGAGGCAGGTCAGGCGTTCGAACAGGAATTCGCCGCGAAACTGAAGGAAATTGAAGGCCAGCAGGCCAACCATTACACGGAAACACTGAAGATCGCCAGGGAGCGAACGCCTGACTACCTTATCCATGTTGCGACTACGCAGCCGGACGTTTCCGAAACAGCGATCTTCTTCCTGTCATTGACGCCTGAGCAGCTGCGACCGCAGATCACCAAGCGCTGGCGGCAACTGATCGCGCGGCGGGCATTTACGGACGATCCGATCTTCGGTCCCTGGTCCGATCTGCAACACGATCTGGCTCTCAAGCCGGAAGCATGGAAGGCCCGCGGCATCGATTCACGAATCATCGATGGACTTGTGGCTGCCCAGCCGACTTCGATGGCCGACGTCGCTCGAATCTACGGCAACGTGATCCGGGACGCGTGGACGACAGGCGGCGGCGGCGAGAGCGATCCGCTCGTCGCGCTGTTGGTGGCGCGGGACGGACCGGTCTGGTTTCCCATTCGAGATGTGGCCTTTTACTTATCAAGGCAACCGGGGGACGCTTATCGTGGTCTGTTAGGGCAACTGGATGCGATCGCCGTGAAGCACAAGGACGCCGCTTCGCGGGCGATGACGGTTCACGATGCCGAAGTGCTGTGCGATCCCGTGATCTATCAACGCGGGGATCCCAGCGCGCGCGGCACACCGGTACCGCGCCGATTCCTGGAGATCCTGTCGCCCGAAAATCGCCCGGCATTTTCCCAAGGCGGAGGGAGGCTCGAACTCGCCAATGCGATCGCCTCGCCAGCCAATCCGCTCACGGCCCGCGTCTGGGTCAATCGGGTCTGGATGCATCACTTCGGCGATTCGCTGCTGGAGAATCCCAGCGATTTCGGCCTGCAGGCAAAGCGACCCGTACAGCACGATCTGTTGGATTTCCTCGCCGACTATTTCATCAAGCATGGCTGGCGAACGAAACCACTCCACGAGCTGATTCTCTCCTCGCGTGCCTATCAGCGCTCGTCGCAGTTTCCCGAGACCGAAGCGATGGCACAGCAGCGTCAACGCGATCCGTCCAACTCGCTGTTGTGGAGATCCAATCGTCGGCGACTTGACTTTGAGCAGATGCGGGACACGATGTTGACCGTGGCCGGCGAATTGGATGCAACCATGTTTGGACGACCCGCGGTCGTTACGGACGATGCGAATCGCCGCCGCACGGTTTACGCCTTCGTCGAACGACAGAACATCCCGGCCATGGTACAGACCTTCGACTTTGCCAACGCCGACACATCCACTCCCCGCCGAAGCATGACCACGGTTCCGCAGCAGGCGCTGTTCGCGTTGAATTCGACGTTTATGCTGGCCCGTTCCGATGCGCTGGCGAAGCGCGTTGCCGACACCGAGCCAGCGCGACGCGTACCACGCCTGTATGCCGTCGCGCTGGGCCGCGAGCCGACTCCTGCCGAGGTGGAACTGTGCGAGAGTTTCCTGGCGGCCGGGACGCTTGAGCAACTTGCCCAAGTGTTGTTAATGAGCAATGAACTGATGTTTGTGGATTGAGTCCCGTAGCCGAGCTGCGGAGCAACTCGGCTACAAAGAACCTGAGATGAACCAAGGGGGCACCTGCCATGCCAAGCGACTCCCATACACTTTCGCGACGCGATCTCCTGGCGACGATCGGCACCGGTATCGGCTGGCTGGCCTTGCCCGGCATGCTCCAGGCCGACGTGGAGACCAACGCGAATCCATTGGCGCCACGCAACCCGCATTTTCCCGCACGCGCCAAGCATATCATTCACATCTATTTAAATGGTGGCCCTTCACAAGTCGACACCTGGGACCCGAAAACGGAGCTTACGAAGTGGGGCGGCAAAAAACTGCCGCTGGGAAATCTGACCACCGAACGCGAAACCGGCGTCGCACTCGCTTCGCCCTTCCAGTTCGCTCAGTACGGTGACAGCGGACTCTGGTGCAGCGAGGTTTTCCAGCAGACCGCAAGTCGCCATGCCGACCGGATCTGTGTCGTTCGTTCGATGTACGCCAACACGCCCAATCACGAACAGAGCATGCGGTTGATGAATACGGGCGACGAACGGTTATCGCGCCCGAGTTACGGTTCGTGGTTGACCTACGGGCTGGGCTGCGAAAACCAGAATCTGCCAGGGTTTGTCACGCTCTGCCCCGGATTGCCCGTCGCTGACTCTTCGAATTGGCGCAGCGCTTTTCTGCCGGGGATTTATCAGGGGACCTATCTCGACACACGCAAGACGAAAGTCACCGAACTGATCGCCAACATTCAGAGTCCGCGTACGGATCCGTCGGGTCAGCGCCGGCAATTGGACCTGTTGACGAATTTGAATCGGCGGCACCAGGCTACTCGACGTGAGGATCCTAATCTCGAGGCCCGCATCCAGTCTTTTGAACTGGCCTATCGGATGCAGATGGAGGCCACCGATGCACTCGATATCTCCCAGGAGACAAAAGCGATTCAGGACCTCTACAAGGCGGAGACGGTCCACGGGCGACAATTGCTGATCGCACGCCGGCTGATTGAACGAGGAGTGCGCGTCGTGCAGTGCTACCACGGGGACGTACAACCGTGGGACTCGCACAGCAACCTGGCAGACGAACACCGCCGATTAGGGAATGAATGCGATGGTCCGATCGCGGCTTTGCTCACTGACCTGCTGCAGAGAGGGCTCTTGGATCAGACGTTGGTTCTCTGCGGCGGCGAATTTGGACGCACTCCGGCGGTCGAAATCCCGATCGGTGGCGGCAATCCTACCGGCCGCGATCACAACCACCACGGCTTCTCAATCTGGATGGCCGGCGGTGGCGTTCGAGGAGGATTCGCCTACGGCGCGACCGACGAGTTTGGCTATCGAGCCGTCGAGAATCGCGTTCACGTTCGAGATATCCACGCTACGATGCTGCATCTGATGGGCTTCGATCACAAACGGCTCACCTACCGCCACGCTGGCCTCGATTTCCGACTTACCGGCATCGAGGAAGCCCACTTGGTGCGAGAAATCATGGCGTGAGCACAAACAGCGCGGATTTCCACCATGCTCTCTGGCATCACGATGTTTGAAGCAAATATCGATGCGGGCAACGAAGGTCGCCCTTGGATGATTTCGCGAATTGGTTGTCAGCTCCGCCGCCAACCCTCGTTCGCCGCAATCTTTCTGGCGATCTGGCTGCTGTTTGAGGCGCGAACGTGCGGTCAGGAAGCCGCTTTGACGGTGCCGCTGGTGGGAGTTGATGAGACGGCAGTGGATCACATCGCGTCGGCAGTGGCCAATCCCGCGCAACGGAAACTGTACGTCGGGACTCTGTCGCGGGATGCCGCGCGGACGGGGTTGTGGGTATTTGACCTGCGTGAAGATGGGCAGCCGACGGGCCAGCCGCGGAAATACTCCGACCATCCCGATGAGTTGCCGGCAGGACAACATAGTACCGTCGTTTGTTTGTTGCATGACGCGACGAGCCGGAAGTTGTACTTTGGAGTGCAGGCCTCGTATCCGACGCATACGCGTGGGCTGGTGATGTATTCGCTTGACGAGCGAGGCGAACCGCGGGGCAAGCCAGAGGCATTCGATCATGGGAATCCGAATAAGTCGTGTGATGCGCTGACGCTCCATCCGAATGGGCGACTGATCGCGGTGGGATGGGGCGGCGAGGGAGTTTTTGTTCTCGATCGCGATGAACAGGGGCGGCCGGTTGGTAATGCGATCTTTCATCGAACCGGCGGGTATGGCGGGTACTCGGTGGCGCTGCGACGAGACGGGACGAAGCTGTATCGCGGCACGTATCCATCGGTGATCGAGGTTTGCGATCTCGACGCGCGCGGCGATGTCGTGGGAAAGCCGCGAGTGGTGTCGATTCCCAATGGCCCGCAGGAGTACGCGCGAATCGTGACAACGGAACGCGCCATCTACTTTCGCGGGCCGGACAAGCGACTGTCATGGTTTGCTCTCGACACAGCCGGCGAGGTTGTCGGGGGGATGCAGTCGGCGGACATTCCAAACTTGCAGGGAGTCGCGGCGGCTAGCCGCTCCGATCGATTGTTGATCGCGGTCGCGTCTCAGTTTTCGGATACGCTGACGAACCAACGGATCACGGACGGAGTCGAAGTGCACGAGATTGCGCTGAATACGAACGGTGGCCCAGGTGCCGTTGTGCGGAAATCGAAGCGATTTGTGCGCGCGGAGGCGGTCAGTCTGAGTGGGGGCGACGGAGTGGCGCTGGCGGCGAAGTCGCTTGGCCGCGGATTCCTGGGCAATCGGATCGCAGGGCTGAAGATACGCTGCACGTTGGTCTCGCTGGAAGCGGACGGCACACCCCTGCCGGCAATGCGGGCGATCAAATTCGGTGACCAATCGGGCTATCTGCGGTTCGCAGTTTCAGCAAAACACTCGCGGGTGTATGCCGTCGTGGGTGGCGAGATCGTCAGCCGATCGCTGGAGAGTCCGACCTCGCTCGGTGAAAACACCTCCTTCCGCGGCGCGAACGGCGACTATCTTGGCCCACTCGCGCTGGACGAAGCGCGCGGACGGCTTGTCGTCGCGAGGAAGGACGGATCGGTTGCGGTGCTCCGGTTGGACCGAATTGGCATGCCCGTGGGCAACGACGAGACGTTGAAGACCGGACTTGCCTCGATCGGCGCGATTGTGGTGCATCCGAACAGCGGCGTTGTTTACGCAATTGGAGCGCCAAGCGGGCAACCATTGGAGGCCTCTGGCGTCGTCTCGATTCCGGCCGGGACGCACGTCAACGACGCCGCGATCGATTCCGAGCGTGGGAAACTCTATGTCGTCGGAGGCTATCGAGGTCGCGAGAACACGTCGGTCTGGACGCTGGATGAGCGGGGAATGCCGACATCGGCCGAACCGCGCTGGTTGGCGGACGATATTCCTGTTGAGAAGCCGGAAACGCGGGCGATCTTGTCGGGAGTGAAGCTCGATGCAGCGCGTCGAAAGTTGTATATCGCCGGCGCTCAGGAGAACCCGACGACGCAGCCAGGGTATCTGATCGTGCGCGACCTCGACGAGCGCGGAGATCCGACCGGCGATCCGCGGTTGTTCCCGAGCGCAAACTCGCGCGGTTCGTGCCTGACGATCGAACTGTCGAGCGACAAAAAGCGGCTGTACGAGTCAGGCTGGGGCGACCCGACGGTGTTCGTAAGGCAACTCGATGAGCGGGGCGAACCGTCCCGCGAATCGACCAGATGGTCAACCGGGCAATACGGCAAGCAGCAGCTTCTGCTGGCAAAGGGAGCAGGTGCCAATCGTGATTTGCTGCTGGCGGGTACGCATCCTTCGGAGTTGGAACTGATCCCGTTGCGATCGGCGGGGGAGCCGGAGCCGGGGGCGGTCGTCGAAATCGCGGTCGAAGGGTTGCATCGTCAACTTGGGATGATGGCCTCGGGAGAGACTTCCGAGTGGATTGAACTCGACGCGGCATTGAAGAACGGTGTCGGCTCGGCAGTTGTGCGATGCACACTTGGCGGCGCGCGAGTCAAGCGAGCGACGCTGCGTTGGGAAGTAGCGCAATCGAATGGCGAAGAGCAGGTGCCGATTCGCACGGCCGATATTTCGCTCGTCGGCAATGTCGGCGCGATAATCGTGCCGAAGTACGGGTTGGACGACCCAGTTCAATTGAAGGCGCTGGTTCGGACCAGCGCTGAGGAGTTCGAGCGGTACCGCGAGTTCGCGCGGAAACATGTCGTCCCTCCGGCCGAGCGACCGGTGCGGACTCTGGTCGCAAACGGACTGATCGGGCTGGACGCCAGCGAACAGGCGTTGGAGACGGGCATGGCAACGCTCGCGATGCTTGGACATAACTCGGCGCAGATCTGGAACTGGCCCGGCGTCGCTCCTGAGACGATTCGGGCGGCAGCCGAACGGCACGGTATTCGGCGATTTCGCGATGCGATCTATAACCCGCCCTCCTACTTTCATTACAACTCGGATCTGGTCGCGCGCGGGTCGCTCGACAAGTGGGCGGCCGGTTTCCGCGACGCGGCATCAAAGATGGGAGCGAAGCCAGGCGAGCTCGAACTGATGCACATCGGCGACGAGCCGGGCTGGTACTATCCGCGCGTGACCGACGAAGTCGCGGGCGATCCGAATCGTCTGGCAATCTTCCGCGAGTACCTCCGGTCAAAAGGGCTGACTCCGGCCGATGTCGGTGCCGATAGCTGGGCCGTGATCCGGCCAGGTAAACTCAGCGAGGCGAAATCGCTGCCGCAACGCAGGCTCTTCTACTGGACAACGCGATTCTATGCGGAATCGCTGAGCCTCGGCTTCGCCGCCGCTACGCAGTCGCTGCAACGCGAGGTCAATCCCAAGCTGCTGACGACGATGAACCTCAATAACTGGCCGGGTCGGTTTTACGTCCCGTCGCCAGGAGTGAAGATCGCAAACAACGACAACATCGGCCCCGATGCCGGCGAGGGAATGCCCGATTGGTTCGACCTCGGCCGCAAACGAGCCGTGTCGTGCATCTGGACCGAAGACTGGTTCGGCGACGCCGAGGCTCAACTGTGGTCGCTGTACGGCGACATGCTGCGTTGCTCGGCGCGGGAAGGCGGCGTTGAATATGGCGGCTACCCGGTCGGCCAATCGACCGGTGCATTTGCCGACGGCATGACGCTGAAGATCGCGTCGCTGCTCGGCCACGGGGCGAAGGCGATTGACCCGTACACCTTCGGCCCGAACCTGGCCTTCGCCGACGGCTGGTCCGAAAAGGAAGTGACGTACCGCAATCTCGGCGCGGCGATGCGACTGGTCGGCAAAGCGGAGCGTCTCGTCGCCCCCGGCCGGCCTCGAGACGGTACGGTCGCCATCGTCTTTCCGCAGGCCAGCCAGGTTTGGGACAGCGACTCGAAGACGAATGCTTACTTGCAAGAACTTTACGGCCTGCACTTCGCGCTGACGCACGAGAACTATCCGGTCGATTTCGTCGATGACTTTTCGCTGGAGGCCGGCGATCTGTCACGTCGCCGATACGCCGCGATTTACGTCACCGCGCCGAACCTGTCGCTCAAAGCTCAACAAGCTTTGCTCGACTGGACGAATTCCGGCGGCACGCTCGTGATCTCCCCGGGGGCCTGCTCGGCCGACGAATATAACTCGCCGACCACGCTACTGCGATCGCAACTCGGAGCCAATCAATCGGGCGTCGAACGCGTCGCTCCTCCGCATTTTACACAAGCGTTCCGCATCGAACGGACGCCGATCAAAGTCAGCGACGCGGCCATCGGCACTTCGACCACGTTTGCCATCTCGCAGACCGTCTCGCTGCAGCCGACCGGCGCGGTGTCGATCGCTTCGTTCACCGATGGTTCCGCTGCCGCTACCCTGAAGGCGCAAGGTAGGGGTCGAATCATCACGATCGGTTTCTGGTCCGGCGTGAGCTACTGGCTCAGCCCAAACCGCACCGACATTACTCGCCTGCCGACCGACTGGTCCACCGAAGCGCGATTATTCGCGACCTGGCCCGCCCGGCTCGCGAATGCCCCGCGCCACGTCATCACAAACACTCCCGGCGTTGAAGCCGTGCTCCTTGAATCCGACGCTGGTCTCGCCATCACCCTTCTCAACTGGACGGGTCAACCGATCCAAAAATTGGCAATCACGATCCCTGGACTGAAACCAACCTCCAGACTTACCTCGATGGAACATGGCCCTCTGCAACGAACAGCCGGCGGCGAGACCGTCCAACTCCCGTTACAAGCCGCGGATGTTGTTTTCGCGGAGTGAGCCTTGCTCGCTGATCCAGCGCTTTGCAAATTTGTATCGCATCTTCTACGTTAAGACTCTGGCCTGCGAAATGCGTCGTGTTCCTGTTCACGCGCAGCGGCCTGCGAACGGCGTTCGGGCCACACAAAATCCTTGGTTGACGAGAGCCTCCACTTGACGACCCTCACGAGCGCAAACGCACCGGTATCTCGTCGAACATTGCTGCGGGTCGGCGGCGGGCTTGCGGTGTCGGCGGCGTATTGGCCGGGATACGTCCTACAGGCCCAACCACAGACGCACCGCGCGAAAAGTTGCATTCTCGTCTATTTACTTGGCGGGCCTCCACATCTGGACATGTTTGATTTGAAACCGGAGGCTCCGGCGGAAGTGCGTGGGCCCTTTCAGCCCATCGCGACGAATGTGCCTGGCCTGGAAATCTGTGAGTTGTTGCCGCAGCTGGCGACGATAGCCGACAAGTACTCGATCGTGCGATCGGTCAGTCATCCCAATTCCAATCACACGCCGATGATCTACTACACGCTGACGGGGCGGGCGACCGCGCAGCCGTTGGTCGATAACGACATCCGACCGCCGCAGCGAGCCGACTTTCCCCATTTGGGGTCGGTGCTGTCCAAATTCCTGCCGGGTCCGGATTCGCTGCCGGGATACCTCGCGCTGCCCGAACTGGCGATTCGCAGCAGCACTCAAGGCGAGTACAAACGGGCGCGCAGTCCGTTGCGTGGCGGTTCGGCCGGTTTTCTCGGCTCACGTTTTGATCCGTTCTGTGTGAACGGCGAGCCGGGTACACCGGAAACAATTCCAGCCTTTGCTCTTCCGGATGGAGTTGATGTCGACCGGCTGGAATCTCGCGCGGCGTTGTTGTCGCTCCTTGATCATCCGCCGGGGTCCGCGCCGGTTCGACGGATGAGCGAGCTCAAACAACAGGCCGTCATGTTGACGGGTGCGGCAAATCGCGGGCGACTGCCAGCGTTTTCGCTCGACGATGAGTCGTCCGAGGTCCGTGACCGTTACGGCCGCCATCGATTCGGCCAGACCATGCTGATGGCTCGAAAACTGGCGGAAGCCGGTGTCCCGATGATCGCGATTCACTTCAATGAGATGACCGTTTGCGATGGATGGGATACGCACAGCAGTAACTTTTTCGCGTTGAAGTCGGAACTCTTGCCAATGGTCGACCAGTCGATGAGCGCCCTGCTCGCGGACCTTGATCAGCGAGGCCGCCTTGGCGACACCCTGGTGGCCTGTTTCGGTGAGTTCGGACGCACCCCGAAAATCAATGCCAATGCCGGCCGTGATCACTGGGGCGACTGCGGCTGCGCTCTGCTGGCTGGGGGCGGAATTCGAGGCGGGCGAGCGATCGGCGCGTCGGATCGCATCGGCGCCTATCCGGTCTCCGAACCGGTGGATCCCGTCGACCTGCATGCCACGATCTATCACTGCCTCGGTCTGGATGCCGAGCTCAAGATTCACGACGAGCTGCAGCGACCGTGGAGCATTTCGACCGGTCAAGTATTGACGCGACTGTTGTAGCCTGTTCCAGTCTCAAACCTATTTCATTGACGCTTCTGACCCAAGATGGAAAATTCCCGCTGGCCGTTCTACCTCTACATGATGAAAGTGAGTGATCGATGCGGCACGTTCCAGGAAGCCAACTCTTGTTGCGAAATAGTCCGCGGAAGACTGCGACCATGAATCGCAGTGGCGCCGTGCTTCAGAAAAGGCATGTGGTTCGGCCACGGGCAATTTGTTGCGAACTGTTGCCGAGGCTCACACCGGCCGTGCTGCTGGGCGCTCTGTTCTTTTCGTCGCTGATCGCCGTCGATGCGGGAGAAACGACGGTCGGGCCCGACCGCGTCGTGACGACTCAAAATCATGCCGACCCGGCTCTGTTCCTGTTCGTGGACGATTCGGAGACGGAGCAGGTGACGGGGTTGCAGCGCGTGGTCGGCCGGTCGCGAAAACTGGCGGAGCCTGTGATTATCGCGGACAAACCCTGGGAAGGGGAACGCGTGCAGGCGTGGGGCAGCGTCGTTGTCGAGCCGGACGGCTTGTTCCGAATCTGGTACTTTGCCATGAACACCGAACGCCGCGCCGACGAACTGGAACGCGGTGGATACGCCTACGCGGAGAGCCGAGATGGCGTGCGCTGGACGAAACCGAATCTGGGGGTCGTCGAATTTCGCGGCAGCAAAGACAACAACCTCTTCTACACTTGCGCGCCGGACGGCCGAAACCTGGTCGACGAGGAACTGGCGCGACGCAACATTGGCCTGCCGGCGCTCGATGAAGAGGGCCGCCAGATCGGCGTCGTCAACAATCTGGACGGGCTGACCGTGGTCCGCGACGACTCGGACCCAGATCCCCAACGGCGCTACAAGCTGATCGCCAATATGCAGGACCACCGCATGTGGGCCTATGCCTACCGGGATCGTTATCCGAATGTCACTGACGCCGACATGCAGCAGGCTAATAAAGTGATCGGGCAATACCTGGACACTAGTCCCGACGGGATTCATTGGGCCAGGCGGCCCCGCCGAGTGTCACACGGCGCCGGTGGCGACTACATGATGGTGACTCGGGACTATCGCAATCAGCAATGGTGGTTGAACGAACGCAGCACGGCGGGACTTGGAGGCCGCAACGCAGCGCTTCGCGTCGGCAAATCGCTCGAGAAGTGGTCGCCGCCGGAACTGATCTTCGACAACGGACCGGACAGCGAACACGGCAAGCTCTGGGAGTGGCATGGCGGCATGACACCGTTCAACTATGGACGATTGAACCTCGGTTTCCTGGAGCGCTGGCCGAATCAAGGGCACGGGGCCACCTGCGAATTGATCAGCCAGCGCGACGGCCAGCCCTGGCGGCGCGTGTCCCCCAGTACTCCGATCCTCGATGTCGGTCCCGACGAGGCATTCGACAGCGCTCTCTGCTATCCCACGCACAATCCGCCAATTCGTGTGGGCGACCAGCTGCTGATCTTCTACACCGGTGGAGGTTCCAGGAAGAATTCCAAACAGGGACTGCCGATGTCGATCGGACTGATGACGCTGAAGCGGGATCGGTTCGCAGGCCTGGCCAACTGGCGAGCCCGAGAACCGGGAGTGATCGTCACTAAACCGCAGTCGATTCAGAAATCGACCCTGCTGCTCAACGCCGAACTGACCGAAGCCGTTCCGGTTCGCGTGGCGGTGCTGAAACCGGATGGGACCGAGGTAGCCGGTTTCGGCCTTGAGGATTCCCGTCTGCAGCAGCTGCCAAACGGGATCGAGCACCAGGTCCGCTGGCAAGGCGACCGCGATCTCAGCGAACTTCGGAACCACGACGTCAAATTGAGGTTCGAGGTGAAAGGCGCGATTGTCTACGCCTACCGCTTTCAGTGAGACAAGTGAGACGTTCGTCGGCGGGTTTCCACGGTTTCGTGCCCGCGACTTCCACAATTCAAGTCGCCCTTAAAACGGGCCAACGGTGGCGTGCAGGATCCAGCAGGCGGCTTGGGGCGAAATACTCGGCCGGATAGTCGTCCGGTTCGTCGGTCCTGTCCAGGATGCGATTGACGATGCAACGGCCGCCGTTGAAAGACACTGCGGTCCCTGACCCGGCCATGCCGGCAATGATGTATTGGCGATGGCCATCCATGAGGCCGACGATGGGGTACTCGTCCGGCGTATAACTGACCGTCCCGCTCCACTCATTCGTTACCTTCACGGAACTGGGGCCGTAATAGTTCCGCAGTTCGCCGAGCACGAACGCCGTGATGAAGCGGGAAGGCTGGACAAGCCCGGCCTCGGCATCGGGAACTCGCGTGGCATCGGAGCCCACCAGGATCGCTTCACCGTGACGTGCGAAGAAGGCTCTTGATCCGCTGATGCCGACGTGCGGCTTGATCTCGGCGGGTCCGCCCGTGCCGCTGGCTGCCTGCGTCTGCGTGGGCAGGATGCGGTCATGAAATTGGGGATGCAGGAGCGGCGTATACGACTCCGTGGCGTTCACCACATAATCGCACTCCATGGTGCCACGCGAAGTATGCACCCGATAAGAATCTCGCAAACGTTCCACGCGGAGGACGCACGTCCGGGAATAGAGCTGTACCCGCTCGGAATCGAGCGCGGAGCGGAAAAGGCAGAAAACCCATTTCGCGGGATGAAATGAGGCGGCTGCGATGGAGAACCCGGCGTTGTGAGTGACGCGCATCCCCGTTCGTTTGCGCACTTCCTCAGGCGTGATGCTCGTCCAGTCGGTCATCCCCGTCTCCTGGGCAAGGCGAACCGATTCGGCCAGCGACTGCTGCTGGGTGGCGTCGCGCGCCTGTACCCAGCCCTGACGCGAATAATCACATTCGAACTGTTCGTCGCGGATCGTCCGCTCGATGAGATCTCCATTTCGATACGCGGCCTGGCAATAGGCAACGGCGAACTGCCGTGCCAACTGATCGCGCTCGTCCTCGTTCAAGTCGGTGCGAATCGTATCGAGGTGCTTCCGGACCGTGCCGGCGACCATCTGGCAGTATCGTCCCATGACGACCAGTCCTTCGTTCCGTCCTGACGAACCACTGGCCACGTCTCCCATTTCCAAGACCACCATGGAGTGCCTTCCTTGCGCGGTCGCACGCTTGCCCCAGTGATAGGCGAGCGAACCTCCGGTGAAACCAGCGCCAATCACGACCACTTGAGCCCGCGCGGGCAGAGCCGCGTCGGGGCGGTCCTTCCAAGGATGGTTCTCCCATGGGTTGTCTTGCATTAGCCAGTACGGTGTGCGCGAGATCGGGCGGGCGAAGCTCGCGGTCGCGAACGTCTCGGGGATCTGCCGCCACATCTGATCGAGAGCCCAGCGCAGGAACTTGCTGTAGCGCGTGAACCACGAGTCTCCCGGACCGACCATCTGTATCCAGGTTCGCGATGCGCGAAAATCGTGGCGGCGAAGTCCCGCCAGCAACCGCAGGAACGTCTTCGTGCGAAACCACCACGTCACTCGACCGTTTGGCGCATTCCGCTGTTCAGAGTCGAGACATTCCATTATTCCCTCGTGCCTGTGCGTTCCCAGAGCGTCAATCGTTCAGCGTAGTGACGCGCCTGGGAGACGAAATCGACGCCAGCGAAAAGTTTCCAGGTCTCGATCAGCCGCTTGAACATGGGACCGGGCGAACCGTCGCCGACGGTCTGTCCTTCGAATGACGTCGCATGCACCATCGCATACGTCGTGGCCGTGCAGAAGATCTCGTCGGCGCGCAGAGCATCGTAACGCCCCAAATTGGTTTCGCGGATCGGGATTCCCAGGTCGCGGGCCAGTTCCATCGTCGTCGCCCGACTCACCCCTAATAGAATATTGCGAGGTTCGGGTGTCAGCAGTTCTCCGTCCTTGACCAGAAAGATGTTCCAGCCAGGGCCTTCCGAGAGGTAGCCGTCGGGATCGAGCAGCACGGGCCAGCGGCCAGCTCCCAGGCGCGCCGCCTGCAGATTGGCCATCTGGTAATGCAGGCGGCTACGGGTCTTGGCCTTCGGGTCGACCAGGTGCGCAGGCAGTGTCTGCTGCGCCGGAATCACGACGTGGACACCGCTCGAATAATTCGGTGCAAAACCACCCATGTGCGTGATCAGCGGCCAGCAATTGATCGAGACGGTCGCGCGAATTCCTTCCCGAAAAGCGGTACGGTAGACTTCCAGGGGGCCACGCGACACGTCGTGCATGATCTGCCAGTCCATGTCCGGCGGCTCCGTAGCGAGATTCCGTTCGAGCGTCTCCAGGGTGACCTGTTCCATCCGGTCGATCGTCAAGCCGCAGTCGATCTCCAGGAGGCGGAGCGATCCGTACAGTCGATCGAGATGCTCGCGCAACCGGAACGGCCGCTGGTTGTAGGTGCGGGTCATTTCGAATGCCATGTCGCCGTACATCAACGCCGAATCGAAGATCGAGATCCGGGCCTCCGATTCGGCAACGAACTGACCGTTGAAGTAGACGACGCGCTTGGACATGGTAATCCTCCAACGATCGATTCAAGATGCGATTATGTCTGCGGATCAACGGGACACCGGCACGGTGACGCGCCATGCCCGCGGGCGGGGCGACAGACGACTCTTGTGGATTGATTCAGCATGATGTCGGAATTCTACACGAACTCGCGTGAAAATGATGGGTCGTTATCAAGTCGTCTGGGACTTCTTATAATCTCGAGCATGGATTTTTGGGTTCAGCGAAGAAATCGGGGGCGACCCATGAGCGATTCTTCTTCACGACGCGAATTTCTGCAACAGGCGGCCACAGCCACCGCCGCAATTTCGGCGGGCATCCAGTTGTCGACAACCCTTCCCAGGTTGAGTGCGGCGGAATCACCGGCGGTTTATGAGTCGCCCGAACTGGCGGCGCTCCGCCGGAAAGCCGCCCGGCGTCGGCGGCGACTGATCTACAACGACGACGGCTGCGGGCCAATTATGCAACCCGGGGGAGATTCACCGCAGGGCTTCCTCGACGGGGCCAATAGCCGTATGCGAGTCCTCCCCGGCACGCAGGTCGACAGCGTGTTCATCTGCTCCGGCGCGACCCACGTGCTTAATCACCCCACGAAGGTGGCCGAATCCTATGCCGATGTGGCCGACAAGTATCAGATTGGCGGCGAATGGGCGCTGATGCGCGACAACATGCGAGCGCTGGAAAAAGCCGGGACTGATGCGGTTCAACTCACAATCGACTTCTGTCGTCGGCGCCGGCTCGAGGTCGTCTATTCGCACCGAATCAACGACATCCACAATCAGTTCCTGGCGGTGGAGAGATCGACCTGGTTCCGGGAACATCCGCAGTATTGGCTCAACACGCCCGAGAACGCCTCGCAGGCCGGTGGAGTGAATTCACCCCGACACTGGTGGTCGGCTCTGGACTTCGAACGCCCCGAAGTCCTCGCGCATCTCGCCGGCATCCAGGAAGAGGTTTGCGGCCGTTATGACATCGATGGCATCGAGATCGACTATTTTCGTTCTCCGATGTTCTTCCGGCCGAATCTGGATTTCGATCCAGCGACACCGGACCAACGGGAAATCCTCACGGGGTTTCAGCGCCGCCTGCGCGAACTGCACTTTCGCGCGGGAACAAAACGGAACCGCCCGATTCTGACCATCGCGCGCGTGCCGGCCACCGTGGAGCGATGCCTGCATGTGGGAATCGACATTGAACGCTGGATGCAAGAGCGGCTGGTGGATCTGCTGACAATCGGCGGCGGCTACATCCCGTTCACGGAGCCTCTGGAGGAACTTGTCGCCAGCGCGCATCGCGCCGATATTCCGGTCTACGCGACGATCAGCGCTTCGGGAATGCGCGGCCCGGAGAACCGCTACAGCGCCCACGAGGCGTGGCGCGGCGCGGCCGCGAATCTATGGAAGGCGGGCGTCGACGGAATTGTCACCTTCAATATATTCCCCACGAACTCGGAACCCCGGTTTACCGACATCGGTTCGCCGGAATCGTTGGCGGGAAAAGACAAACTGTTTGTTGTCGATCCCATTCGGATTCTCGAAGGAGATCTGGTCCAGGGAATTGAGCAATCCCAGGCGCTGCCCCAGCCAATTCCCGGGGACGGTCAGCCGGGGAAATGCGAGTTGCCCGTGGGCGATGACTTGCCGTTCGCTGACAAGCAAGGGACGCTCGCCAAAGTGGAGCTCCGCATCCATCTGAGCGACCCCCGTGCCGTGGATCTCGTGGAAACTCGTCTGAACGGCACGGTTCAAGAGCTGGCGGACAAGAGCGCCGACGGCTGGATGACCTTTTATCCTCGTGGCGCCCAATTTCGGCAGCGTCGCAACGAGCTTTCATTTCACGCCCGCCAAGCGAAGGCGAATTCTGGGAAACTTGCCGACGTGCTGCATGTCGAACTCTCCGTCATCTATAAGCAATAAGAGGCAAGGCGTAGCATGGGACCGTAGGACGGGGCCGTAAGATGGGGTCGTAGGACGGGCCTCCCGGCCCGTCTAGAAGTGTGAATCGACGTCGATAAAAAAAGCACGCATTGGCCCAACGGAGCGAAAGACGGGCCAGGAGGCCCGTCCTACGACGCGGCGCCCAACGTAAGACGCGCACTCGCTATCTCGATGCCGCAAGCATCATGATAGACTGTAATGATTGACGATAGTGCTTTCGGCGACGCACGCTTGAAATCAAGTTTGATTTGCTAATCGGCGCTGGCGACTTTGCACAATCTGCTGGTCCAGGAGAAAGCAATCATGCCCCGCTTGACAGATCACGTAACGCACCCTCAGCTCACGCGGCGCTCGGCGCTGCGGGCGGGAGCGATGGGGCTGTTGGGTTGGGGTGTGAATCCGATGACCGGGCAGCGAACGCTTGTCTCGGCAGTCGATCGGCAAGGCCGTCCCTCGGGTCGGGCCAAATCCGTAATTTTGTTCAATTTACTAGGCGGTCCTAGTCAGTTGGATATGTTTGATTTGAAGCCTTCCGCGCCGGTCGAAGTGCGCGGCGAGTTCACGTCGATCGAAACATCCTTGCCTGGCTTGCGGATTTGCGAACACTTGCCGAAGACGGCGAAGATGATGCACAAAGCGGCGCTGATCCGCACCGTGACGCACGGCTACAACGCGCATAATCCGCTCAACATCATGACGGGCTGGAGCCTCGGCAACCCCGCCGCGTTACGGCCAGACCCGAACGATCCGCCGGACATCGGCGCTGTCTGTCAGTACTTCGGCCTCGGGCCGGACGACATGCCAGGCGCCGTCTGTCTGCCGTGCTATCCCGGCTGGGGCGAAAGCAGCATGTATCCCGGGATCCGCCGACCCGGTCCCTACGGCGGCTTTCTGGGAAGTCAATACGATCCGTTGTTCAGCCTTTGCGAACCAACCTTTGACCGCAAGCCGGATCGTCCCTACTATGGCACCGCGATCGCGTTGGGAGAGCCGAAGCTTCCCGGCGCCGAAGCGGTCCCTGGCTTGACCGTCGATCGGCTCCACCAGCAACGCGACTTACTGCTCCAACTGGACGGTCAGTTCGCGAACGCCGCGGCTTCGAAGTCGCCCCAGCGACTCGACAAGTTCAAGGATATGGCGTTTCGTCTGCTCAGCGCGGGCAAAGTCCGCAGCGCTTTTGATCTCTCGGGCGAGCCGGCCGATCTGCGGAAGAAATATGGTTCCTCATTGTTTGGCAACAGCATGCTGGTCGCTCGCCGGCTGGTCGAAGCGGGTGTACCGTTTATCAGCGTACACGCGGAGAACTTTCTGCCGAACGGTTCGTTCACCTACGACATGCACGAAAACAACTTCGCGATGTTGAAAGAGCACAACCTGCCGGTACTCGATACGCTCTTGCCGGCGCTGGTCGAGGACCTCGAACAGCGGGGTTTGCTCGAATCGACGCTCATCTACGTCATGGGCGAGATGGGCCGCTCACCCAAGATCAACGCGAAGGCCGGCCGCGATCACTGGCCGCAGTGCGGATTCTGTCTGATGATCGGCGGGGGAATCACGCCGGGGGCGGTCTACGGCGAGTCGGACGCGATCGCCGCCTATCCGAAGTCGAATCCGGTCTCGCCTGCCGACATCGTGGCCACCATCTATCAGCAAATGGGCCTCGACGCCCATACCACGGTCCCGGACCGCACCGGCCGCCCCATGCCGATCGCGCACGGAGGCCAGCCGATTCCCGGACTCACTTAGCGGCGATTCAGGCACTCTTTTTCTTGCCTCGAACTTTGGCCTTCGGCGGCTCCAGCGCACCTTCGTTCTTCGTGGGCATCGGAGCATTCACTGCGGCGCGCCACGCGACGAGTCGGTCGTATAATTCCTTGGCCTTGGCGGGATTGTCTTTCGCCAGGTTTTTCGATTCGCCGATGTCGTTGCCGAGGTCGTAGAGTTCCAGCCGGCCATCTTCGAGAAATTCCATCAGCTTCCAGTCACCGACTTGAATGAGGCTTACGGGTGTCGTGCGCCAGAGTCCGGGTCCCGACCCGAGATAGCCGGGGAAGTGCTGGAAAATGGCATCGCGTTTCAATCCTGCAGTGTTATCGCGGAACAGTTTGACTAGGCTCTCACCGTCGAGCTCCTGTCGCGGAGTTGGTGCGCCCGCGATTTCGAGAAACGTCGGAAACAGGTCGACATGAATTGTCGGCACGTTGGCTGACGATCCGGGCTTCGTCACGCCGGGCCAACGTACGATGAACGGCTCGCGCGTGCCACCTTCGTAAAGGCTTCCTTTGCCGCTGCGCAGTGGAGCGTTGTCGGTAATACCTCCGCGACGGTCGTCGGCCCCTTTTGCCTGCTTGTTGTTGGCTTCCGCTCCCGGCTCGCGTTCGAGGCCACCGGGCCGACCGTAGCCGCCAACTCCTCCGTTATCGCTGGTGAAGATGAGCACCGTATTGTCGGCCAGCTTCAATTCATCCAGCGTTTGCATCACGCGGCCCACGCTTTCGTCCACCGAGGCGATCATCGCGGCATACGTCGCGTTGTTATGTCCGCCGAATCCCGGCTTGGATTTAAACTTGGCAACCAGCTCCGGCTTCGCGTCGTGCGGTGCATGGACGCCGAAATGCGGCAGGTAGAGGAAGAACGGCTCAGCTTTGTGCCGCGTGATGAAGTCCACGGCCTTGTCGGTGAGGAAGTCGGCGAGGTACTGTCCCTGGAGATGATCGGTATCGGGATTGGTGGCGAAGTCAAAGTGCTTGCCCATACTGACGATTGCCTCATCAAATCCGCGGTTGCCAGGGAGGTAAGCGCCTTGCTGACCGATGTGCCATTTGCCGAACATGCCCGTCGCGTAACCGGCCGCTTTGAGCTGCTTGGGGATGATGTCGAGATCGAGCGGCAGATTCGTGACATTCTCCACCGGACGTAATGGGCGTTTGCTCCAATCGAAGCGATCCGTCCCGCCGACCGTGTAGACTCCGGTGCGAGCGCCGTATTGCCCGCTCATTAACGCGGCCCGAGTCGGGGTGCAATTCTGGCAATGGTGATGGCTCAAGAGCTTCATGCCCTGGGCCGCGAGTCGATCGATGTTCGGCGTCTCGTAGTACTGGCTGCCGAAACAGGCAACGTCGGTGAAACCGAGATCGTCGGCCATGATGAAGATAATGTTCGGCTTGGATGAACCGGGATCGGCAACAGCGTCGTGAATCGACCATGGGGCAAGAACCAGGGCCAGGAAAGCCGAGAGTCGTAGTCTGGACATGTTCACTTTGCCTCTAAGTTCGTTGGGTATGCATCATTCGTTTCGCCGCGGTGTCATTCGCTACCGGATCTTCGCGTCCGGCAAATCCTTTCCGATGCCGGCGTCGATCGGCATCGTATCCTTTTCCGGGGGCAAGCCAGACTCGGTCATCGCTTTGACAAGCAGCGCCCGCATCTCAGCGACCATTGCCACGAGCTTCGGGTCAGCAATGAGGTTGCGTCGCTCCTCGGGGTCGTGCTGGATGTTGTAAAGCTCTGCGATCTGTTTGTCGGGTGAGCCGTCGCCGTGCGGATAGTGCATGTATTTCCATTCGTCGGTTCGGACGGCGCGAACGTTCGGCGTGTAGGGGAACTGCTTTTCGTAGTTGTATTCGTAAAACCAGGCCTTGCGCCAATCCGTGTCGCCGTGGCGCACGAGTTTCACCCACGACTTGCCGTCGATGCCATCGAGCGACTTCGCGCCGCACAGTTCGAGAATGCTCGGCGCGACATCAAGCGTCAGCGCCTGCTCTTTGATCACCTTGCCCCGCGCGAGCTTTGGAAAACGCACGACGAGCGGGATCCGCAGGCTGGCCTCGTGAGCCGTGCGCTTGTCCACCATGCCGTGTTCGCCTTCGAGCAGTCCGTTGTCACCCATAAAGACGATGATCGTGTTGTCGATTTCGCCGCGCTGTTCGAGGAAAGCCACGAGCCGCGCAAGGCTGTCATCCACGCTGAGGATCGTCCCCCAGTAGCCGTGTACCATGTTTTCAAAATCTTTGACCGCTTCGGGCCGGTCGTCGGGGAACTTTTTCCTCCAATCGAACAGCGGCCCATAGATGCCGTGCCAGGTATAGAGACGCTCCTTGATCCACGCCGGCTTGTCGCTCAGGTTGAACGCCGTCTGAGGATACGGTACGCGCACGGAGTCAAACGTGTGCTCGTATTTCGGCTCCGGCGTGTAGAAGCTGTGCGGCGCCTTGTGCCCCACGCACAGCGCCCACGGTTTGCCGGAGTGGTCGCCTTTGATCCACTCCATCGCCATATCTGTGATGATGTTCGTGTAGTAACCCTTGACCACGCGGCGTTCTTTGCCGCCAAAGTTCCACTCCGTGTCAAAGTACTTCCCCTGCCCCCTGTGCGTCGCGAAATAATCGAAGCCCCAGCGCGGCATGTCGTTGTCCTCGCCCATGTGCCACTTGCCCATGTAGGCCGTCTCGTAGCCCTCCTCGCGGAGACGCTGCGGCCAGTGCGTGAGGTGCGACGGCAGCTCGGTGAAGTTGTCGCGAACCCCGTGGTGGTGTGCATACAGCCCCGTAAGGATCGACGCGCGACTTGGCGAGCACAGCGATGTCGTGCAGAACATATTCTCGAAGCGCACGCCTTCGCTTGCGAGACGGTCGATGTTCGGCGTCTTCAGCACCGGATGCCCCGCGCACGACATCGCATTCCAGCGGATGTCGTCGCAGATGAGAAACAGGACGTTCGGGCGATTTGCTGGTGGCTTCTTCGCCTCGGCGGCATCCAGCGCGGCCCAGGGTACGAGCAATAGGGCGGTGAGAAGAGTCGAGGTGGATTTCATCGGGTTTATTTCCTATCAATTCCCGGACTTTTTCTTCGCCTTGGTTTGTTTCTGGCCGGCAGCTTCGTCGGGATATGGGGTCACTTGGGCGCGCGCCGCCCAGGCGTCCCATTGCGCGGCGAGTTGCATCGTCTGGTCGGGTTGGGTGGAAGCGAGGTTGTCGAGTTCAGTACGGTCGGCCTTAAGGTTGTAAAGTTCCCACGGACCGGTGTGACCAAGGCGGACGAGCTTGAGGTCGCCGACGCGGATTGCGGCGTTGCCTTCGTGCTCCCAGAACAGCGCATCACGTTGGAGGGGCTGATTGGCAAACGCCGGCACGAGGCTGCGGCCTTCCATCGGCGCGATCGACTTGCCGTTGAATTCCGTGGGGTAAGTCGCACCGCCGATATCCAGGCAAGTCGCCATCACGTCAATGACGTGGGCGGGTTGATGGCGCAATTCGTTTTTCGTCGTGATCCCCGTCGGCCAGTGCGCGATGAATGCCGAGGCAATGCCACCTTCATGGTTGTAGTGCTTGAACTTGCGGAACGGCGTATTTTCCAGAAACGCCCAGCTCTCGCCACAGAACCAGTTCGAAGCCGCTTGCGTCGGGTCGCCTTCGGATCTGCCGTTGGGACCGGACTCGGCGTTGCCGCCGTTGTCGCTCATGAACAAGAGGAGCGTGTTATCGAACACACCGCGTTGTTGAAGGCCTGCTACAAGGTCACCGATCGACTTGTCCATGCGATGCACGGTAGCGGCATAAACCGCCATGATCTGGTCGAAACGGTCCTGCTCCTGGGGTGTCTGGTCCTCCCATGACTTGACCGTCGGCGGTCGCGGTGATTTCCGCCAGGTTTTTTCGATGAGGCCCATCTCCAACTGTCGCGCATAGCGGGCATCGCCAATCGCGTCCCAGCCGGCTTTGTATTTGCCGCGGAACTTCGCAATCTCCGCCTCCGGCGCCTGGAGCGGGAAGTGAGGCGCGTTGTGGCAAAGGTGGAGATAGAACGGCTGCTTCGCCGCGAGCGCCTCATCCACGAACTTCAGCCCGTAGGTCGTCCACAGGTCCGTGGAATACCAGTCCCGCGGCAGGCGCGGATCGTCGTTGGCGATTTTTGCGCCGTCGAGGAAAAGCTCCGCGCGCGCCCCTCCAGGAAAGTAGAAACCACCTGCCGCCGCGTTGAGACTTCGGACGAAGCCACGGCCCGACGGCGTGACGCCGAAATTCTGACCGACGTGCCACTTGCCGGTCAGCGCAGTGAAATAACCGGCGGGCTTGAGCACTTCGGCGATTGTCACGCACGAGTCATTGAGCCGGCCGCGATAACCGGGCGCGCCCTTGTCCGCTACCATGTGGCCTACGCCGGCCTGGTGCGGATACAAGCCGGTGAGCAATGCCGCTCGCGTGGGACAGCAGCGTCCGGTGTTGTAGAACTGCGTGAATCGAAGGCCGCCCTTGGCGAGCGCATCGAGGTTCGGCGTGGGGATTTCGGAACCGTAACAGCCAAGGTCGGACCAGCCCATATCGTCGACAAGGATAACAACAATGTTGGGACGCGACGCTGCGAAGGCCAACGGGCAAAGTACTAAAGAAAAAACAAGGGCAAAGAACATCGTTCGATAGTCCGGGCACTCGTGCATCCATCGGCCCCTGGCGATTTGCGGCGTGCTCTTTCCCCCGCGCATCGAGATTCGAGGTTGGATCTTCATTCGTTGCCCTTCTTTTTCAGGGAAGCGGAGCGAGAAGTGATACCGAGGGCCATCGTGGTCAAAGTCCTTTCGCCAGCCAGCCGCCGTCGACATAGAGATCCTGGCCGGTCATGTAGCGGGATGCGTCCGAAGCCAGAAAGATCACCGCGCCCGCGAGATCGTCCGGCTCGCCCCAGCGGCCCAACAGCGTCCGCCCCGCGCGGGCCTGCCGGCGCTCGGGATCCGAGTAACTGAAGCTGGCCATGTCGGTCTTGAAGTAGCCTGGACCAAGGTTGTTGACGCGAATTCCAAATGGGCCGAGATCAAATGCCATTGACTTCGTGAGCTGCTTGAGCGCCCCTTTGGCAGCGCCGTAGGCCGGGTTGTTGGGAAAGCCGAGTTCCGCGCCGATACTGGTGATGTTGATGATCGAGCCGCCGCCCAGTTCTTTCATCCTCGGCGCGAGCCGTCGAGCCAACTGGAACGGCGCTTCCAGATTGACGCGAAACGTTTTCGCCCAGCATTCGACAGGATAGTCGGTCAGTTCATGCGGCAACGTGATGCCGGCATTGTTGACCAGGACATCGATCCGCGATTGAGCCTGCAGTACATACTCGGCCAGTTGCTCAACCTGCCGTGGATCTGACAGATCGGCAGCGAACGAGGTAGCGTTCAAGCCGGCCGTCTGAAGTTCTTGCGTCGCTTCCGAAAGCCCTTTTGCATTCGAACCGTTGAGCACGACGTTCGCCCCGGCACGCAACAGCGCATCAGCCATCGCGCGTCCCAAGCCGCGCGTTGCACCGGTGACCAGGGCGACTTTTCCCTGTAGCGAAAACAGGTTTTCGAGGTACGGCATTGGCGTATTTTTCCCTCACGACACTCAGGGAACTCATCTGATCATTTCTTGCATGCGTTGAATCCGCAGCTCCTTGCGCTCGAAGCCTATTGAGTTTACAAGTTCGCCAGCTACAAACAACTGTCATGACAATGGAAATCGTCTCGGGCAAGAGATGCCGGTGTACGCCGCCAAGGGCGTCCGCTATTGTAACGACTGGACTGGAAGCGTTACGGGTGCTTGCCGGGCGAACAGGCCGCCATCACCGGCGGTTTGACGCTGATGCGAGGAACTGCCGACCAAGCCTGGCGGGGGATGAATGATCCATGAAGCACACCCCTTCGATCCCTTTGTTCACCTTGGTACTGGCTTCAACAGGCGTGCTCAGCGCCATGGACGCAGACTCCCCCATCATCATCGGTTCCCGACGCGAGTTGTTCGTGGATGACGCGCTGGTCGAGCGGCTCGGAGGCAAAGCCGATTTTCGGCTGCAGCACCCGACGCCGCGCGAGGTTGTCATCGTTCATGATGCACCCTGGGAAGGGAACAACTCCACTTATCACTGTGTCTTCCAGGACGGCGACCTGTATCGCATGTTTTACGTGACGGGGCATCTGGCAGCGAAGAACGACCAGCTCGATTCGCGCATGGAGAGTTTCTGTTACGCGGAAAGCGACGACGGCATTCACTGGCGAAAGCCGGAACTGGGATTGCACGAGTTCCAGGGATCGAAAGCCAATAACATCATCCTCTCGCGCGCCATGGCGCAAGGGCACGACGCGCGCATCGGCGCGCCGGCGGTCTTCAAGGACGGCAACCCACGAGCGGACCTCGACGCCCGCTACAAAATGTTCCTCAGTTCCGAGCGTCCGCTGGGAATGTTGCCGATGAAATCGCCCGATGGCATTCACTGGACGCCGATGAGCAAGTCACCGGTCATCACCGCCGGCGCGTTCGACGCGATGAACCTCGCCTTTTGGGATTCCGAGCGCAGCGAGTATCGCGCTTACTGGCGCTATTTCACCGCGGGCGTCACGACGGGCGAGCAATGGGAGCCGGCCGGCGTGCGGGCGATCCGCACCGCCACATCGAACGACCTGATGCACTGGGAACGCCAGTCCAACCTGAACTATCCCGGTTCCCCCGAAGAACAATTGTACGAGAACGGGATCCACCCTTATTATCGGGCACCACACCTGCTGATCGGATTGCCGGTGCGCTACGTGGATAGGGCGAACCCTAAGTACACGACACCGGCAGTCGGCAACGGCCGGGCGGGGCTGGAGCGAATTCGGGAATGGCCGGCCTCACTGAGATCGTTGCCAGACTTCGGGGAACGGCAGGAACGGGCGGCCTTGATAGAACGGCTCGGTTCCGCGCTGACCGAGGGGCTGTTCATGTCCAGTCGGGACGGTGTGTCGTTTCGCCGCTGGAACGAAGCGTTTCTGCGGCCCGGCATCGAGCGGCCGGGTACCTGGAATTACGGGCAGCAGTTTGTTTGCTGGCAGCTCGTCGAAACGAATTCCGCGCTCGACGGCGCACCACGCGAACTCTCGCTTTATGCCACCGAGGGAGGCTGGCTGGATCAGGGCAAGTCGCTCCGGCGATACACGCTGCGACTGGATGGCTTCGTTTCGCTCAACGCGCCCATGAGCGGCGGCGAGTTGCTGACCAAACCGATCCAGTTCCACGGGAATACGCTTTCACTGAATTTCTCCACGTCGGCGGCGGGCGGAGTGCGCGTCGAGTTGCGAGATGCTCGCGACGAGCCGATTCCCGGATTCACGCTCAACGATTGCGACGATCTGTTTGGAGACGCGATCGATCGTCGCGTCACCTGGAATACCAACGCTGACCTGTCTGCAATTGCACGCCAGACAGTGAGGATTCGTTTCGTCCTGCGCGACGCCGACTTGTATTCGTTCCAGTTCGGCGACAGTCCGTGAGGCAACAACATGATCGATAATCCGATGCGCCGCCGCGAGTTTCTGGTCGCATCATCCTTTGGGATTGCGGCCGCGGGCCGCGATCGCGGGACACGGCACGGCACCGAACTGCTCGCGGGCGGCCGATCCGCGGCGAACGTACCCGAGACGAAGTTCTCCATCACGATCAATCGCGGCGCGGATGTCGGGCAGAGTTTTGGTTCGCTGTTTGAAGTCACCAGCGAGGATGGATCACTCGTCATCGGAGCCGGGTTTCAGAATCTCTACAATACGCGACTGCGAGCCGATCGACATGCCCTCCAGTTCTTTGTGCGGCCGACGGACGGCGAGCGCGAGTTCCGCGTGGAGTCGTTGCCCCGTCCAAATGATCTGTGCGGCACCTATCTCTCGGGTCGCGACGAGGTGGTGCGATCGACGTTTGGCGGGCTGAGGGCGTGGAACTCGTCGAGCAGATCGTGGATGGTCGAGACGGATGTCGGGGGGACGCACGAGTCGATGCGGGTCGGCGACAGCCTGTTGGAGTTCGGCGACAGCAGCGTGAAATGCAACGGTCAGACGATCCTCACACCGCCGCAGCGGGGCAAGTATCAGCTCTTCTTCTATGCCAATGGGCACTTGTGCTTTTACCACGTCGAGCGTGGTGATCGCGGCTACCGACCGTTCGAGAATGAGGCCGACGGTTTCAGCAAATTGCACGCGTGCCCGTGGACTCCGGATCAACCGCGGGTGAACCTCGCGAAAGCGATCGTTCGCACATTGCCCGTGGTCGGCGAGACGACGTTCGCGTGGGGGCAACTTGGCCGTCAGATCGTCACGGGGTCGAACATCGGCGGATTCTATCTGCTCGACAACGGCGTCTGGCGAATGCTGCTCGAACCGAACCTCAAGGTCAGCTACCAGCTTTATTCGACGATGGCGTTTCACGATCGGCTGTTGATGGGGCAATACCCGACCGGCCGGTTGTTTGACTTCGATGGCCGCACCATCACCGACCGCGCGGGCTGGCCGCCGGTGCCTCCGGGCGTTTCGGGCAGCGCACGCGAAGCGCAGACGACAGTGATCTACGGTGGCGAAGTCCTCGTCGGCGTCTGGCCGTGGGGCGAACTGTGGCGATACAGTCCCGACGCGAAACGTTGGCACTTCCTGCAGCGGATGTTCGATCATCCCGCGACGTCCGACGCGATCGTGCATCCGTACGATGTCGAAAACGTCAATCATCCGGTCCGCAACCAGTGGGGGCAGCGCGTCACCAGCCTCGTTACCAACGGCGATTCGCTGTTCGTCGCGACTTCGGCCAAAGACCCTTGTGAATGGAACCCCGACCAGAATCCGTTTCTCGCGCCGGACAAGTGGAAGGGCTATGGTTCGGTCTATCGCCTGACCATGCCGGGACACCTTGGCGCGAACATCGCCTGGACGAACGGCCCGACGAAACTCGACCTGACGATTCGCGGCGCCGAGCTGTCAATCTCGCAAGACGGCAAGCAACTCGCGGCCGCAAGCGTTTCCGGACCGCTCGGCGAGATACTCGGTCGCCTGTCGAGACTCAAACCGGTCCAATGGGGCGACGGCCTCTACGGCCGGTTCAGCGGGCACCAGCTCGAAGGAACGGTGCATTCATGAGAAAATCGCACGGAACATGCGACGGAGCCGGTGACGGGACGTCTTGCGATTGGCTTACGAATCGGATCTTGCTCGTCGTGCTGCTGGTGCTTAGCGTGCCACTCGCGTTCGTTCGGGCCGACGACTTCGTCCCTTATCCGCTTAAGAACGGCGGATTCACCATGTCGCAGCGCCCGGGGCAGCTATCGGGCTGGGCCCGCGCGATTGAGAACGGACGGCATGAGTTCGGCGTCGATCCCCCGGTCCCACAGGGCAGTCCGCAGACGCCCCACATGCTTACGGCGGCGCCGGCCGCGGCGGTGATCCGCACTCGTGAGATCGGGCGGTGCTACTACTTCCAGTCCGTGTCGTTGCTGGAAGGCCGACATCGAATTCGCGTGGAAGTCGCCGGGGCCGCGGGGGGTAAAGCCCAACTGTCGACGGATTTGGGGAACGGATGGGGATACAGCCCCGTCGCGGTTGTGACCGAGGAGTTTCAAGAGCTGTCGATCGAAGTCGATTCGCCAGGTGGCGACGCCCTGGTGTACCTCACGGCAGATTCCCCGACGGACGGAGTCGTCAAGTTCCTTCGCCCGACCGTGCAGGTGGTGCGACTGAATGGGTCGCCGCTCATGCTGGACGACGGCACGGTCCTGGCGGCCATCGTTCTGCCGGAGCAGCCAACACCCGCCGAGTCGTATGCGGCTTACGAACTGCAACGACTGCTGCGACGAATCACAGGCAAAACAGTTGGCATCCAAGGTCGTGACCAGACGCCTGAAGGGGGCCTGGTTTTTCTGGGGCGAGCGGCGACGAATCAACAAGCAGTCCTGCGCGGCTTGCCGACCGATTCCTTCGTGGTGCATCATGCCCCCGGCGCGCTGGCGCTGGCGGGGAACAGCGATCTGGGCACACTGTATGCGGTCTACGATTTCCTCGCGAGGCAGGGATGCCAGTGGCTCTATCCCGGCAGTGGCGGAGAGACGATTCCTCAACGCGAAACGCTGATCGCTGCCAAATCCAAGGTCGAGTCTCCCGACTATCGACTCGTTCGCGGATTCCTGGCCAATGAGGCGGTTTTCGACGCCGGCGGCGGCTGGATCTACCACGACGTGGATGCGTGCATCGACTGGGCGATTCGCAACCGCCTCAATGCTGTCTGGACGGGCGGCCAGACGCTCGATTTCGGCGCCCATCGCGGCCATGGCTGGGTGCAGGATTCCGGCCATAGCTTCAACGCCACCATCGCCCCGCATGAAAAGCATTTCGCCACCCATCCCGACTGGTATCCGCTGGTGCGCGGCCGACGCATGCCCGTGGCCGATATCGGGCCGAAACTTCCCAACCAGTTGTGCGTATCGAATCGAGGTCTGCGGGACTACACGGTCGATCTGGTGGTGGATCATTTCCGGCGGAATCCTCACTCAGGGGTATTCCCGATGAATCCGATGGACGGGCCGAACTACAACTGCGAATGCGACGATTGCCGCGCACTCGATCCGCCCGGTTATGCTTGGAATCAGGATTTCACGGGACCGAATTACCCGTCGTTCCCGCACCTGAAATTGCCTCCGATGGCGGACCGGTATTTGAGCTACATCAATTATGTGGCCGAGCGTCTACAGGCCACTCACCCCAACAAGCTGCTGGAATTGTACACCTACGCAAATCGCGAACCGCCGATCCGGGAAAAGGTTCACCCGAACGTCCTGATCAAATTCTGCTGGCTGAGCGGGCGGGCGATGAACGTCGGCCTGATGGACCCGCACGATCCGCTGGCGCGCAAAGAGCGGCAGTGGTTGGAAGGCTGGAAGCAAGCAGGCACGCGGAATCTCACCTATTACAACTACACGGACTGGGAGAATCCCAACGCGGGCCTGTATTGGTACTTCAATATCGCCGATCAGGTGCGCCATCTGCACCGGGAGTATGACTGCATCGGCCTGCTTGGGGAAACGCACACGCAGGTTCAGGCCGACCCTGTGTGGTACGCCGTGCTGGCCCGGACGTTGTGGGACGTCGATACGCCGTATCGCGACGTGATTCGCGCCACGTGCGGCCCGGCGTACGGCCCGGCGGCGGACGAGATGACCGCGTTCTATCTCCTGATGGATGAATCGCTCCTGCGCAGCTCCGCCGGGCAAGAACCGGACTATCACCCGAATCTCCATCGCGAGATCGGACTGGAGGACCTGGAGCGAGGCCGGGCGATTCTGGAGCGCGCCGCGGCAAAGGTCGAAAGCGATCCTGTGCTGACGCGCCGCGTCGCCCTGTCGCGGTTCGCTCACGCGGTCAAGACCTATGCGAGCGCCTTGAACCTGCCGAAGAAAACTCCACGATCCGCTCAGGTCGCGCGAGAGGCGTTCGACCTGGCAACCGCGCTGCGCTCCCAACACGGACTGATGGTCGGTCGAGCCACGAGCGGCCGGCTGGCAGAGTTTCGCTATCCCGAAATTGAAAACGCCGACTAAGTAATGATCGCGGACGAGCGGTGTCGATGGCACAAGAAGACGAGGAAGTGCAATGTTGAACGGACAAGGTTGGTTGACGATTTTCGCGTTGTCGCTCTGCGTCGCGCCGGTCCTGGCGCAGACCGAAGTGCGTTCGTATCCAGATCCGGGGCATCGCTGGCTGGGGGTTTATGCCGGCGGGCCCGAGCAGCATTTCGACTATTTCCTGCGCAAGCTCAGCCTGGGCGATTCGTTTCCCGACAAGGCCGCGTGGTGGGAAGGACTGCGCAAGGAACTCGCGTCGCAGGATAGACCTCATCGACACGATCTATTCATCGTCTATTGCGGCGAGAAAGAAGGGAACCTCGAAGCTGCCAGACGTCGACTCGACGTCTGGCTGAAATCCGAACCGAACAGTCCCACATTCCCCGAACTGATCCCGGCGATTTGCCTGGGCGAGGAGAATTTGGGATCGAGCAATCCCCTACTGGAAGCCCTGGCTGATCACATTCGCCAGAACTATCGAATTCCAGTCTTCCAGTGGTACAGCGACCCCTACGCACCATCGCCGGAGCTGACGGCCGACGGCTGGATCTGGGATTCGTACGGCTGGGACAGCGTTCGCTTCCGCAAGCATCTGATGAAATTCGCGGTGGTGCGGAAACCGGTGATTTGCGTTCCTTGGGCGGCCGATCCCCATTGGCCCCAGTGGACTCAATATCCGACTGCCGCGGCGCTGATCGACCGCGAATGGCGACAGTTTGAAATCTGCCGCGAGTTCAACGTCGGCTGCGCCGTGTTCGCCGTGGCGGGACCGCACGGGTCGGTGAATACCTGGGCCGGCAGTTCGTCGCCGGAGCTGATCAAATTGCGCACCGCGCTGCACGCGCAGCGGGAGGCGATGCACGCGATTCGTCCCGGTGAGCTTCCGTTGTCGTCCGCCAATGTCTCGGCCCGGGACCGATCCCTTCAGGTCGGCGGCGATCCTGGCAATCCGAGCGAATATGTCGAGACGTTCTCGGGCTTCGACTGGCTGCATGCCGCCGATCTGCGCGGATTCCTCAATCTGCGACTCACGAGCCGACCCGAGACGGCCGGATTTCTCGAGTTGATGCCGCGCGAGAACGGCCTCGCGAAGGCCTCACTGGTTTATCGTTTCGAGTCGTGGTTTCCGCTGGATCACGTGGAGATTCTGCTCGACGCGGCTCTGCACAACGCGACTCCGCAAAGCGCGGCAGGCGCTCGCAATGTGCTTTCTCTGACGACGGACGAGACGGAGAAGAGTTGGCCTCTCGAAGTGATCCAGGATTCCGACGGCATCGCAACGTTGCGGCTGGAAGACAAGCAGGCTGTTCACGGCAAACGCGTGTTCTTCGTGCGCCTCATGATGGAACATCCGGAGGGGCGGGCGGGTGTCGCGGCCAATCGTCTCGATCGATTGCGAGTGCGTTGCGTGCACCAGCCACCGTCGCCGGACGCCACGGCCACGCTGGTCACGGACGACAATGACGTATTGAGTTACGAGGACGACTTCCAAACGATGCGTTGGCGGCACTTCGGACAGGTGTCGGCCGCGCATCCATCCCACGGCGGTTTCCGCTTCAGCCATTTCTGGGTGGGCCTGAAAGGCGGGACAGCCACGTCAACGCAACTGATCCAACGGGTCTCCGCGTCGCGGCCGCTCAAGGAACTGACGGTCATCGCCAACAGCTACGCGGACTCGCCGAATCTTGGCGGCAGCATCACCCTGAGCGTCGCTCCCCGGCAGGGTCAACCGCGTTGGACGATTACCTCCCAGGGACAGCATGACGGCCCGTTGACGCTCGTCGTCCCCAAGGCGGAACTGGAGGGGCTGCGTGACTTCGATGTTCACGTGACGTTGTCGAGCAGCAGCGGCGTCGAACAGGGGGAAAAGGCCTGCGCGACATTACAGGGAATCCGAATCCAGGCGAAGTAGCGAACAATAAATGTTGGTCGAGTTTCTCGGCGGATACGCCGGGGATTGGATTACAGACGCTCTCGAAGAAACAACTCGAGGAAACAAACCATGACGGAGTCGACGCCACTCACGCGACGCGAATTCACACTGGCTTGTGGAGCGCTGGCGGCCTCCCCGCTGGCGCGGGCGGACGAGCAGCTCATGGCCCCGCGCAAGCTCGGGACGCTTGTGCTGAACGACGACGGATACGTGTTCCTGAATGTCAGCGACGATCTCGGCCGCGACGATCTCCGCCGCTACCTGCAGAGCTACTGCCAACCCGGTGTCGATACGATCGCCTATTGCGTGGGCGACATGTCCTGGCCCACCCTCTATCCAACGAAAGTCGGAGTCCACTACAAGGACACCAGGCCGGAAAACAACCTCAAATCAATCCGCATCCATCGCAACGTCGACAATTTCGCGTCGGAACCGGGCGGCTACTTTGGCACGGCGATCTCGCTGCTGCACGAGTTGGACAAGACGGCGATCGCCAGCTTTCGCATGAACGACGCCCACTTCACGCAGGTCGACAACCCCAACGTCAGCGAGTTCTGGAAGCAGCATGCCCAGCGGACGCTCGGCGCCGCCTACAGCTACTACGGCGGGTGCCTCAATTACGAGCACGAAGAGGTCCGACAGCACATCTACGAGCGGATCGTTGAGTTCGCTCGGTTGTACCCCGAGATCGACGGCATCGAACTGGACTGCATGCGCTCTCCGTACTTCTTTCCCCCGGACAAGGGTCCGGCGGGCGCGCCGCTGTTTACGGAACTTGTCAAGAAGATCAAGGCCGCGCTGGCCGAACAGGCGCGGCGGCTGAAGCGGCCCGAATATCTGCTGACGGCCAATGTGCCACTCACCCCCGAACTGTCGCTCGTCAGCGGCCTGGATGTCGCCGCGTGGGATCGCGAGGGGCTGTTTCACGCGATCAGCGCCGGCACGTACACCGCCTACATGAACCATCCCATGGAACGTTGGAAGAAAGCGTTACCCAACGGCACGCGGGCATTGGCGTACGTCGGCTGTTCGCCCAACGATGGTCAATACCTTGGACTGGAAGAGTACCGCGCGGCGGCCGCGAATGCCCATGGCGGCGGCGCGGATGGAGTCTACCTGTTCAACTATCCCTGCCTGTTCGAACTGGCGATGCAGAAGGCAAGCGACGTGGGGCGCGTGCCGATGTCGCTCGTCGATCTGACTTCCAACGGTCAGCGCGACTTCAGCCGCGTCGCCCAGGCGTTGAAGGAAATCGGCCGCCCCGAGGCCCTCCAGGGCAAGACGAAACACTACCTGTACTACAACACCCGCGCGCAGGCCTATCGGCATCACGATCCGGACCAGGCGAGTCTCGACCGGTCAAAGCCCGAACAGCGAGTCACCGCCAGCTTCCGCTGCCATGACCAATTCGTCAAAGCGAAATCGATCACGTTGCGATTCAAGCTCGAGAACACCGCGCGGAGCGAACGATTCGCTCTCAAGCTGAACGAGCAGCCGATCCTGGACGAGCAGACCAGCTTGCGCTGTGCGGCCAACGGTCGCGATACGCGGATGCACACCAACACGCTTGGGCCGTTCCTGGAATACGAAGTCCAGCTGAAACCGACCCAACTGAAGTCAGGCGTCAATGAACTCGTAGTCTCCCCGACGAAACTGCGTCCCGACCTGTCGCAGCAAATTCACCTGATGGAATTGGAACTGACCGTGGAGCACACGTAATCGACCATGCCAATCTTCCCGATGAAAGGAACCTGGCAGCGCTGTTGGCTCTGGGGGAAGCGGAGTAAAAGTTTGAACTGGGTGTGTCACACCTCCACCTGCCTGAAAGGAACACGTCAATGACAATTGTGCGAGAATCATGGGAACTCTCCCGCCGCGACTGTTTGCGACTCGGACTGGGGGCCGCATTGGCCGGAGTCGCTCCGGCGCCGCTGCTGGCCCAAGCAGATGCGGCAGCCACGCCGGCCCCCGCGTCCAAGTCGGTTGCCGCCGTGGTCACGATCTACACACACAACTCGCATGCCGACGTGATCCTGACCAAGATCCTGCAAGGCTGGAAGCACGATGGCGGGCCGGGACCGGCGTTGAAATTGGCGTCGGTTTACATCGATCAGCCCGAGGTCAGCGACTTTGGCAAGGAACTCTGTAAGAAACACGGAGTCCCGATCTTCGATACGATTGAGAAGGCAGTGACGGTCAGCGGCAAGTCGATTCCCGTCGATGGCGTGCTCAGCATCGGCGAGCATGGCAACTATCCGCATAACAAGATCGGCCAACAACTGTATCCTCGCCGGCGGTTCATGGAGGAGATCGCAGCCGCCTTCGAGAAACACGGTCGCGTCGTTCCCGTCTTCAACGACAAGCACCTGGGCCCTGTGTGGACCGATGCCAAGTGGATGTACGACCGGGCCCGTGCGCTCAAGATCCCGTACATGGCCGGCTCGTCATTGCCAGTCGGATTTCGGACCGCCGATTTGAAGTTGCCAATGAAGTGCGAGATCGAAGCTGCGGTCGGCATCGCCTATGGCGGCGTGGAGGTGTACGGGTTCCACGCGTTGGAGCTCTACCAGTCCTACATCGAACGCCGTAGCGGGGCCGAACGGGGCGTGAAGGCCGTGCGATTTCTGGAGGGGCCAGCCTTGTGGAAAGCGGTCGACGAGGGCGTCATTTCGCGGGCGGCTCTGGATGCCGCGTTCGCCGCCGTTCCTAAGTC